>ERZ827469.111-NODE-111-length-111599-cov-10.456062_pt1 | contig 111599 bp, 114 predicted proteins | sample MGYA00519917_ERZ827469 | MGnify/ENA primary metagenome ERZ827469 (study PRJEB31778, sample SAMEA3449314) | human gut metagenome | biome: human gut; feature: human-associated habitat; material: faeces | place: United Kingdom | collected 2010/2012 ... | reverse complement strand
CCCTGTTTTGCTTCCTTTTGCAGGAGCAAAAGGAAGGCCCCCGCGGCGAGCGGTGCTAACTACGCCTTTGCAAAAGGCTCCGCGACGCCGCTAGGCGAGATGAAACTTTATACCGGCAACCCCTCCGTCACGGCTGCGCCGTGCCAGCTCCCCTTACACAGGGGAGCCTTTAGGGCGGTGCGACGCCGAAGGCGAGATGAAACTGGCATAGCTTATATCGGCAATCCCTCCGTCACGGCTGCGCCGTGCCACCTCCCTTTACACAAGGGAGGCTATGGGTCGCGGGTCGCCAGTTAGCCTAGTAGGGGCCCCGGCGGCAGCCGGTAATAAGGAGATTTGCTTTCCTCCGCAATGCTAAAAAATGATACAAATTTATAGCTAAAATTCTATGAATATTTCATAGAATTTTGACGGGAGATGTGATACAATAAGCTAATGTAGAAAACAGGTGCGAAGGAGGACGGCTATGACCGAACAAATCGTCAACTTTGAACGAATGGAATACGCGCTGACCCTCTTTGGCAACTCCGATGAAAATATACGAATGCTGGAGCAGGGCTACGGTGTTTCGGTGGTGTTCCGCGGCACCGATATCAAGGTGAGCGGCGACGCCGAAAAGGTGATGACCTGCACCCGGTGCATCGAAGGGCTGCTGAAGATGGTGGAATCCGGTGAGGAGCTTTCGGCGCAGAATATACGCTACATGATGAGCCTGGTGGAGGAAGGACGCGAGCAGGAGGCGGAAGCCCTGGGCAAGGATGTCATCTGCATTACCGCCAAGGGCAAGCCCCTGAAGCCCAAGACACTGGGCCAGCAGAAATATGTCGAGGCCATCCGCAAAAACACCATTACCATGGGGATAGGGCCGGCTGGTACCGGCAAGACCTATCTCGCCGTGGCCATGGCGGTAAAGGCCTTCCGGGCGCAGGAGGTCAACCGCATCGTGCTGACACGGCCCGCCGTGGAGGCCGGGGAAAAGCTGGGCTTTTTGCCCGGCGACCTGCAGAACAAGGTGGACCCCTACCTGCGGCCGCTTTATGACGCCCTTTTCGATATGCTGGGGGCGGAGAACTTCCAGAAATACCAGGAGCGGGGCAACATAGAGGTGGCGCCGCTGGCCTATATGAGAGGCCGCACACTGGATGACAGCTTTATCATCCTGGATGAGGCGCAGAACACCACCCCGGAGCAGATGAAAATGTTCCTGACCCGTCTGGGGTTCAATTCCAAGGCCATTATTACCGGCGATGTGACCCAGATAGACCTGCCGGACGCGAAGCGTTCCGGGCTGGTGGAGGCGAGCAAGATCCTGCGGGATATTCCCGATATCGCCATCTGCCGCTTTAGCGAGAAGGATGTGGTGCGGCATAAGCTGGTGCAGGATATCATAAGGGCCTACGAGAAATATTACAGCAAGCAGGACGCGAAGCAAGATACAGCAAGGAGAGGCAAATAACATGGACAAGCTGAAAGTCATTATCACCAACGACCAAAAGGCCGTAAAAATACCCGCCGGGCTGCGGCTGATGCTGCGGCGCTGCTGCACCGCCGTGCTGCGGATGGAGCACTTCCAGGGGGACGCCGAGGTGAATATCACCTTTACCGATGACGAGAAGATACGGGAGATGAACAACCAGTTCCGGCATATTGATGCTTCCACCGATGTGCTCTCCTTCCCTTTGGGCGAAAACGGCGAGTACGATATCAACCCCGATACCGGCTGCAAGCAGCTGGGAGATATCGTGATCTCGGTGGAGCACGCCGTGGCGCAGGCCAATGAGTTTGGCCATACCTTCGAGCGGGAGATGGGCTATCTGACGGTGCACTCCATGCTGCATCTGCTGGGCTATGACCATGTGAACGGCGGCCTGGAAAAGACCATCATGCGGGAAAAGGAAGAGGAGGCGCTGGGCCGGCTGGGGCTGACCCGCGACAACACCTATGTGGAGTGAGGAGAAGCGCATGAGAGAAGTACAGAAATCGGCATTTATAGCGATAGTGGGGCGGCCCAATGTGGGCAAAAGCAGCCTGCTGAACGCCCTGCTGGGCGAGAAAGTGGCCATTGTATCCCCCCGGCCGCAGACCACCCGCACCCGCATCACCGGCGTGCTGACCGAGGGCGCGACCCAGCTGGTATTCATTGATACCCCCGGTCTGCACCGGGCGCGCAACTCCCTGGGAGAATACATGGTGCGGCAGGTGGGGTCCTCGGTTTCCGATGTGGACCTGGCGGTGCTGGTGACGGACGCCAGCGAGCCGTGGGAAAAGCTGACCCACGCGGAGATGGATCTCATCGAGCAGTTTAAGAAGCTGGACCTGCCCGCTGTGGCGGTGCTCAATAAGATCGACCTGCTGAAGGACAAGGAGCAGCTCATCCCGATGATGGCGGTGCTGAACGAAGCGTATGACTTCCAGCAGATCGTCCCCCTAAGCGCCAAGACCGGCGACGGGGTGGCGCTCCTGCGGAAGCTGCTGCACGAGGCCGCCATTGAGGGGCCACACTACTTTGACGACGACATGCTGACTGACCAGCCGGAGCGGGTCATCGCCGCCGAGATGCTGCGGGAAAAGGCGCTGTGTTTCCTTTCCGAGGAGATCCCCCACGGCATTGCCGTGACGATAGAGACCATGAAGGAGCGGGAGGGCGCCAACGGGCCAGTCATTGATATTGACGCCGTGATCTACTGCGAGCGCAAGAGCCACAAGGGCATCATCATCGGCAAGGGCGGCGCGATGCTGAAAAAAATCGCCACCGCCGCGCGCGAGGAGCTGGAGGCTTTCCTGAACTGCAAGGTGAACCTGCAGTGCTGGGTAAAGGTGAAGGAGGACTGGCGCAACGAGGAGCGGATGCTGCGGAACTTTGGCTTTACCGAGGAGCGGTAAGCCAAACTGATATAATCGCGGGCGGCCGGCAGGGCGCCGCAGAGGGATCAGCCCGCAAGGGGCGCTGAACCGGTTGCCTGCAAGGACCGGCAAAGAAGCCCCCGGGGCCCCCGGCGGGACGCAAGGCCCGCTGGGGAGAGGAGGAGCGGCGGAGCGCCGGAGGGTTGTCTATCCCATAGGGATAGCGACCCGACAGAGCGCGCAGCCCGCGACGACGAGCGGCCGAAGGCCGCTCCGGCGAAGCCGGAGCCAGCGGCTCCGCCGCTGAAACCGTCCGCAGGACGGTTTGGCCTTCGGCCGAATCTGCGAGCTTGCGGAAAATTTTTGTGGGGCAGGGGCAAAAATTCCCTAACATAACCCACGGCGCCGGGCGCACAATGAGAGTAGAAAATCTGCTGCGAGGGGGCGCCCGATGTGAACCGACCTGCCGAGGACCGAAACAATGACCTGACCGGCTGCTGGGAGCGTTTTTGGCACAGCGGCCGGGTGGAAGATTACCTAGCGTACCGGGCGGCGCAGGCTGCCGCCCCAAAGGAGCCGACCGATGCAGACAGTGACCGACGCTCTGGTGCTGCGGGAACGCAAGCTGGATGAGCAGGACCGCCTGCTGACGCTGCTTTCCGCCGACCGGGGGATCATAACCGCTTACGCCAAGGGAGCGGGACGCATGAAGGGCTCGATGGCTGGTGCCACCGAGCTGCTTTGCTATTCCCACTTTGTGCTGTTCCAGAACCGGGAGCGGTGCTTTGCCGACAAGGCGGAGGCCAATACGCTGTTTTTCGGCATCCGGGGGGACCTGGAAAAGCTGACGCTGGCGACCTACTTCGCGCAGCTGTGCTGCGAGCTGATACCCGAGAACGAGCCGGCGGCGGAGGAGCTGCGGCTGATGCTGAACACCCTTTACTGCCTGGAGCGGGACAAGCTGCCGCCGCTGCAGCTGAAGGCGATCCTGGAGCTGCGGCTGCTGACGCTGACCGGCTATATGCCGGATCTCATTGCCTGCCGGGCGTGCGGCGGGCTGCCGGAGGATGGGGTGGTGCTTTTTGATCCCTCGGGTGGGAGCATCTGCTGCCCGGGGTGCGCGCCGAGCGGAGCGGTGGGGTTGCTGCCGCTGCCGCCGGGGGTCTTTGCCGCCATGCGGCACATCATCTACTGCGACTTTGAGAAGCTGTTCCAATTTAAGCTGGGGGAGGAAAATCTGCCGGTGCTGGCCCACGCGGTGGAGCAATATCTGCTGTGCCAGGTGGAGCGGATCCTGCCGGCCCTGAATTTTTACAAGACGATCTGCATTTGAAGCAAAGCTAAAAATCTGCTTTCGCGGAAAGTGAGAACAGGGGAATGGTTTTTTGCAAGACGATCTGCATTTTATACAAAACCAAAAGCCTGCTTTCGCGGAGGGCGAGGGCGGAGAGCGATATTACGGAACATGTTTCTGATTTTTGAGACAAGAGAAAGGACGGGTTCATCATGACGGAGAAACAACAAAAAGCAATAGAGCTGCACGGGAAGGGCTACAACTGCTTCCAATCGGTGGCGTGTATATTTGCGCCGGAACTGGATGTGGATGAGGTAACGGCCTTCCGGATGGGCGAGGGCTTTGGACTGGGCATGGGTGACATGAGCCAGACTTGCGGCGCCATCACCGGGGCAGTGGCCTGTATGGGGCTGCTGAACAGCGCCGGGGACCTGGACGCCCCCAATACCACCAAGCGGGCCACCATGGGGCTGGCCTCCACCCTGACCGCGCGCTTTTTGGCGGAGCACGGCAGCTGCATCTGCCAGGTACTGAAGGGCAGGACCGGCTGCCCGGTCGTCCCCTGCGATACCTGCATTGCCGACTGCGTGGGCTATGTGGAGGAGGAGCTGAAAAACCGCGTATGACCTACTACGACCAGAATGCCCTAAAGCTGTGCCATGCCTTTTGGCGGGAGCGGCTGCGCCCCGGCATGACCTGTGTGGATGCCACCGCCGGGCGGGGCCGGGATGCCGAGGTGCTGTGCCGTCTGATCGGAGAAACAGGGCACCTGTACGCCTTTGATATCCAGGCGGACGCGATAGAAAGCACCCGGCAGCGGCTGACCGAAGCCGGGCTAATGGGTCGGGCGACACTGATCCACGCAAGCCACCGCAGAATGGCGGAGTATGTACCGGCAGCGGATGCGGTGGTTTTTAACCTCGGGTATCTGCCCCGCGGCGACCATGCCATCGGCACCACGGCGGCGGAGAGCCTCCCTGCGGTGGAGGCAGCACTTTCCATCCTCGCCGAAGACGGGTTCGTAACCATCTGCCTCTACTACGGCGGGGACAGCGGCTACGCCGAGCATGACGCGCTGCTGGAGTATCTGGCGAGGCTGGACGCCAAAAAGTACACCGTGATGGTGCAGCAATTCTATAACCGGCCCAACTGCCCGCCGGTTTTTATTGTGATAGAGAAGAACCGGTGAGTGGGCGGCCGAAGGCCGCCGCAGGGCCGCAGACCGGGCAAAGAGCAGGGCCCGCAGGGCGGCCCGGCCGAAGGCCGGGCCGGGCGGCGGAGCCGCCGCGAGCGAAGCGAGGCCCTGCGGGCCGAATCTGCGGCCTGCAGAGATGGGAAAGGATAAACTATGACGGAATACTGGGACCTGCTGGACGAAAACCGAGAACCGCTGGGCATGCTGCACCGGCGGGGAGACGCGCTGCCGGCGGGGGCGCGGCATCTCTGCGTGGAGATTATTACGGTGTGCAACGGCAGGATATTGACCACACTGCGGCACCCGCAGAAGCATAACGGTGGCTATTGGGAGGTCACGACCGGCAGCGCCCTGGCCGGGGAGGACAGCCGCACCGCTGCGGTGCGGGAGCTGTATGAGGAAACCGGGATCCGGGCGGAAAAGGAGGAGCTGATCCTCTTTGACCATGTGATAACGCCCCGGATCTTTAGCGATACCTACCTGCTGCGGTTGGCGGAAGAACCGAAAATAACCCTGCAAAGCACCGAGACCGTGGACTATGCCTGGCTGACGCCGGTCGAGCTGCTGGAACGGTGCCGAGCTGGCATGGTAATAGGGCATCTGGCGGAGCGCTTTGCGCGGTATGCCGTGATGCTGGAGGATGTTCTCCAGAAGGAGGGAGAAAAATGAACAAACACCACCGGACGCTGGAGCTGGACCGGGTGCTGGAAATGCTGGCGGAGCAGGCGACCTGCGCGGCCAGCAAGGAACTGGCGCTGCGGCTGGAGCCCTGTGATAACTACCGGGACGCGGCGGATGCCCTACAGCGGACCGCGGATATCAATACATTAACTGCCCGGTACGGGACACCGGGGCTGGGCGGCATACAGGACTGCACCGGCGCCCTGCAGCGGGCCAAGCTGGGTTCCCGGCTTTCCGCTGGGGAAATACTGCAGGTGGCGCGGGTGCTGCGTACCATCCGCACCATAAAGAAGTGGCGGGGACAGGGCGAGACCCCTACCGCCGCCGATGATCTGTTCCATGTGCTGGCACCCGTGGAGGGGCTGGAAAAGGATATCTTCGATGCCATTCTCTCGGAGGAGGAGATCGCCGATACGGCCTCCCCTGCCCTGAATGATCTGCGCCGGCGCATCCGCCGGGCCCAGCTGAAGGTGCGGGAACAGTTGGATGGTATCATCCGCTCGCCGCAATACGCCAAGGCGCTGCAGGAGCCGATCATCACCATGCGCGACGGGCGCTTTGTGGTTCCGGTCAAAATAGAATGCAAAAATGAGGTAAAGGGCCTGGTGCATGACACCTCCTCCAGCGGCGCGACGGTCTTTATAGAGCCGATGGCCGTGGTGGACGCCAACAACGAGATAAGGATGCTGCAAAATGAGGAGCAGCTGGAGATCGACCGTATTTTGCAGGAATTCAGCGAGCGCATAGGGCAGGTGGCGGACGCCACCCGGGACAGCTTCGCGGCGCTATTGCAGCTGGACCTGCTTTTTGCCAAGAGCCGGCTGGCCGACAAGATGAAGGCGACGGTGCCGGAGCTGAATGAGGAAGGGATCATTGAGTTCCGCAAGGCACGGCATCCGCTGATCCAAAAGGACAAGGTAGTGCCGGTGGATATCCGGCTGGGGGATGGCTTTGATACGCTGGTCATCACCGGGCCAAATACCGGCGGTAAGACCGTGGCGCTGAAAACGCTGGGCCTGCTGACGCTGATGGCGGCCTGCGGCATGATGCTGCCGGTGGCGACCGGGAGCCGGGCGGCGGTCTTTACCCATGTGCTGGCGGATATTGGCGACGAGCAGAGCATAGAGCAGAGCCTTTCCACCTTTTCTTCCCACATTGTCAAGATCATAGAAATTCTGAAAATAGCCGACACCAAGAGCCTGGTGCTGACCGATGAGCTGGGAGCCGGCACCGACCCCACCGAGGGCGCGGCGCTGGCGGTTTCCATCATTACGGCGCTGCGGCAGCGGGGTACGCGGCTGGCGGCGACCACCCACTACGCCGAGGTGAAGATGTATGCCCTGCAGACCGACGGGGTGGAAAACGGCTGCTGCGAATTTGATGTGGCGACCCTCTCCCCCACCTACCGGCTGCTCATCGGCGTGCCGGGGCGCAGCAACGCTTTTGCCATCAGCCGGCGGCTGGGCCTGCCGGAGGAGATCATAGAAGAGGCGAAGAGCATGGTTTCCAGCGAGAATACCCGCTTTGAGGATGTGGTAAGCGAGCTGGAAAGCACCCGGCAGCAGCTGGAAAACGAAGTGACGGCCGCTGAGACCGCCCGCGGGGAGGCCGACCGGCTGCGGGCCGAGATGAAAAAGCAGACCGAGGCGCACGAGGCGGCGCTGGAGAAGCTGGAGGCCGAGGCAAGGGACAACGCACGCGCCCTGGTGGAGCGTACCCGCAGCCGCACCGACCTGCTGCTGAACGAGCTGGAGGAGCTGAAGAAGCAGAAGGATAAAGCTGATTTCAGCGAGAAGGTGGCGGCGATGCGGCAGGGCTACAACCGGCGCATTGAGGAGCTGCGGGACACCGCCGACCCGGTAAAGGAGCGCAAGACGGAGGAGTATCATCTGCCGCGGGCGCTGCGGGAGGGCGAAACGGTGACGGTGGCGGCCATCAACCGGCAAGGGACGGTGATCTCCGGGCCGGATAAAAACGGGGCTTATCAGATCCAGCTGGGGAACATGAAGATGAAGTGCGAGCCCGGCGAGCTGCGGCTGCCGGAGGACGCCCCCAAGCCCCCCAAGAAGAAACAGACGCCCACCGGCGGCAGCCGCACCAGCCGTCCCGGCAACACCGAGCGGGAGGCCCGCACCGAGTTGGACATCCGCGGGATGGCGAGCGACGAAGGCCTGATGGAGGTGGATCGCTTCCTGGACCGGTGCATGATGATGGGCATTAAGAACGCGACCATTATTCACGGCAAGGGGACCGGCGTACTGCGGGCCGCGGTGCAGCAGCACCTGCGGCGGCTGAGCTTTGTGAAGAGCCAGCGCCCCGGCATGTACGGCGAAGGCGAGATGGGCGTGACGGTAGTAGAGCTGAAATGAGGCGGCGAGGAAAAATGGAGAGGCGGCCAGGAACCCCGCAGGCAGGCTTTTGCCCGGCGGAGCGAAGCGGAGGGCGGGCTGATGCCTGTCAAGGGGTGACACAGCCGGAATCCATTTTTACCGCCGCCGAAGGACGGTCACGGCAGAAAACAGAATAAAATGGCCCCTTGATGGAACCATAGTGGTATATGGAACCATTGGGGGGATTTTTTATGGGGAAAAAGATATTGGACCGAGCGCTGGTATTTGGGACGGGGGCGAGCTTTTACAGCCTGCTGGAGACGATATGGCGGGGGCACACCCACTGGAGCATGAGCCTGACCGGCGGGCTGGTGCTGCTGACCGTTTACACAGCGGAGCGGCGGACCCACCTTACCCTATGGCGGCGATGCCTGCGTTCCGCGGGGATCATCACAGCCTATGAATTTGTGGTGGGGTGCCTGGTGAATCTGCGGCTGGGGTGGCAGGTGTGGGATTACTCCTCGCAGCCGGGGAATGTGCTGGGGCAGGTGTGCCCGCTTTTTTGCTTTCTGTGGCTGATGCTCTCACTGCCTGTGTTGCTGCTGTGCGGCTGGCTGCGGCACCACATGGAGCCGCAGCTGCCCCGTCAAAGAGGGCTGTGCTGGCGATAGGCGAAATGCGCCTTTCCTTTTGCGGGGAGATGTGATAAAATGAAAGCAGAATCATTCCACCACGAAAGGAGAAGCAAGTATGATATCCAACGAAATGAGAGATAAGCTGATTGCCATGGCGCGGGAAGCCTCCCAAAATGCCTATGTACCCTATTCCCACTTTAAGGTAGGGGCGGCCATCCTGGGAGAAAAGGGCGGGATTTATACCGGCTGCAATGTGGAAAACGCCAGCCTTGGCCTGACCATCTGCGCGGAGCGCAACGCCTGCACCACCATGATAGCGCAGGGCGAGCGGCGGATTGCGGCAGTGGCCATATACGGCGGCGAAAAGGGCGGTGAAGCGGCACCCTGCGGGGCATGCCGGCAGTTTATGCTGGAATTTGCCGATGAAGCACTGGAAGCCCCCCTGTTTTTCGCAGGGCGGGATGGCAGCTTTGTCATTTCCAGCTTTCGGGAAATCTGCCCCTACCCCTTCCGCAGCTTTGCGGGGAACGATTGACCTGCCCAAAAAACGACCCGGCCGGGGATTCCTCGGTCGGGTTTTTATTCGTTTTCGGGGTCATCCCCAGTGCGGCAGGATGAGCTGATACAAGACCGCCGCCACAACGGACAGCCCCATCTCCACCGCAAATTCCTTTCCTCTTCTGCGCAGAAGCAGCACACCGGCAAGCCATGTAAAGACCTCCATCAGGTGGTAGACATAAAACCCCCGGTCGATCCTCAAGTTGACCGCCTGCGCCAGCAGAGCGCCTAAAATAACGGCGGATAGCAGCACCGCCGGAGCTCCCTCCCCTTTGGCATACCAGCAGACCATCGCCAGGAAGTACGAAGCGAAGGACATCAGAACCCATATCATCATATAGGAGCGGGGCAGGAAGCCCAAAACATAGTGGCAGTAAAGATAATACCCCGCCACCATGCTGATAAAAAAGCAGAAGGTATTGACGCCGGCCCGCAGCGGGGACGCCGCATAGACGGAGATGGCGGTTCCTATCAAAATCCATATCGCAAGCCGCCCAAAGTAGTTCCCGATATCCAGCCTTTGGAGCAGCAGCGGGAGGGTATTGGCAGCGGTTGCGTCAAGCCATTTTTGCAAAACGCCGAGTGTGACCCCCAATAGGATAATCCCCACGGTGGCGGCAAGCTGCCGTTTCAGCGGGATGCCCGTTTTCGGCTTTCTTATTTTTTCGAGGAATTCTTTCATGCTTGCAGTCTCCCTTTTGCGGTTGGTGCGGCATTATTTTTTTGCCAAAATGGTTTTAATCTCCGCCAAATCGGCGGCAAAGTGGATATCCTCCAGCTTTTCCGGGGCGCATAGCCCCATTTTTACCATATGATGCAGCTGGGCACGCAGCCCCTCGTAGTACCCGTCCAGGTTATACAGGATGCAGGGGCCGGAAAGCCGCTTGATGGCCTTGCGGGAAATGACCTCGCTGATCTCCTCCAGCGTGCCGGGGCCGCCGGGAAAGGCGATGAAGGCATCGCCCAGCTCGATCATTTTGGTGCGGCGCTGTGGAAGATCGCGGGCGACATAAAAGTGGGTCAGCCCCTCGTACTGGAGGTCTTGCTCCACGAAGAAGGAGACCTCCACGCCGGTGACTTCCCCGCCGGCCTGCAAGGTGCTTTCCGCCAAAGCGCCCATCAGGCCGGTCCGGGAGCCGCCGTAGACGAGGGCATGGCCACTTTCACCGATCCAGCGGCCAAGGGCGCGGACGACGGTATTCAGCTTTGGATCATTACCGGGGGAGGAGCCGAGATAAACAGTGATATTCATGGAGTCGATCCTTTCGTAGGATTTTATTTTTCGAAGGGGGAGGGGCCAAACAAATTGCGGATCTTGGCGGCCAATTGACGGCGACGGACGCGTTCCGCTTCTTCGGTGCGCTGCCAACCGGCGGGGGTGCGGTGCAGCAGAGCGCCCTCTCCTATTCCCTGCGGCAGCTCACTGAGAGGGATGCGGCAGGTTTCGCCGGTGACGGTATTCTCACAGAGGGCGAAATCGCCCTCGATGCGGTCGATGCTCCACATGATAGGATCTCCTTTGGCATGAATCGGGGGGCGAGGGAAAATAGAGAGGCGGCAAGGAGCACCCCGAAGGCAGGCTTGCGCCCGACGAAGGCGAGCTGACGCCTGACGAGGGGGCGACACAGCCGGAATCGATTTTCACCGCCCCCATATAGAGGACTGACGGCCTGTAAAAATGCGGGCCGCTTTTATTTTGCGGTGGTGATGGTGAGATTTTCGCCATCACTGGTGACGGTAACGGTGCCTTGCAGGTCGGTGCGGTAGAGAGCGGCACCCTGTTCTTTGAGGCGGGTGAGGACGCCGGTATTGGGCAGATTGTAGCTGTTATCCTCCCCCACCGAGAGGATGGCATAGCGTGGGGCAACGGCTTTGAGGAATTTTTCCGAGCTGGAAGTGGCACTGCCATGGTGCCCCACCACCAGCACATCGGCAGCCAGTTCGGTCTTTGCCGCCAATAGGGTTTCTTCCACTTCTGCTTCGGCATCCCCCATAAGGAGGAAGGCGGTATTGCCGTAGGTGACACGCAGCACCAATGAATAGTTATTGAGGTTTTCCCAAGTGGTGCCCCGAGCGGGGCTGAGGACGGTGACGGTAGCATCACCAAGGGGGATGGTATCCCCCGCAAAAAGATAGGCGGCGGGAATAGCCTGCTCCGAGAGGGTACTTAGCAGCTTTTCGTAGGACTGGGCGGTGGGGAGCTGGCTTTCCGGGACGGCGGCGGTATAAAAGGCGGCCGCTGGGGTTTTCTCCAGCACGGTACGCATACCGCCGTAGTGGTCACTATGGGGATGGGTAACGATGGTGGCGGAAAGCGATTTTACCCCGGCGCGGGAAAGGGCGGCCAATACCTTGCCGCCCGCGGCATACTCCCCGGCATCCACCAGAATGGCGTCCTCGCCGCAGGTCAGCAGCAGGCTTTGCGCCTGACCCACATCAATGACCCGGAGGGTCAGCCCTGCGGCGGGCGGGTTGGGGACAGGGGCTTTCTCCCACGGGGAAAGCTCCTGCCAAAGGAGGAAGGCGGCCAGGGCCAGCAGCAGGAAAAAGGCGCACCAGAGCCGTTTGCGCTCACGGCGGGTGGTGTACTGACGAGGCATGGGTGGTTCCTCCTTTCGGGATTTTGCAAGGTTTAGGGGGAGGCGGCGGGGCCGCAGGCCAAACCGCCCGGAGGGCGGTTTCAGCGGCGGGCGAAGCCCGCCGGGCCTGCGGCCCCCAGCCTGCGTCTTTCGCAAACTCAGCGTTTTTTACGGTGGGTGGATTTTGGGCGGCGGGCGCCGGGGCGGGGCTTAGCGGTCAGCTTGGGATCAGGGCCGCCCTGCCCGGCCGCGCGGCGGGAAATGAGGTACTCCCGGTCGGGCTGCACCAGGCAATCCGGGCCGTGGCCGATAAGATCCTCCCGGCCGGCACGCACCAGCGCTTCGATGACAAGGCGGCGGTTTTCCGGCTTCCAGTATTGCAGCAGGGTGCGCTGCAGCTTTTTCTCGTAGGGATCGGTGGGAACAAAGACAGACTGCATCGTCCAAGGATCAATGCCGGTATAGAACATACAGGTGGAGGCGGTGCCCGGTGTGGGGTAGAAATCCTGCACCTGCTGGGGGCGGAGGTGGTGTTTTTTGAGGAACAGGGCCAACTCCACGGCATCCCGCATAGTGCTGCCGGGGTGGCCGCTCATCAGATAGGGGATGAGATAAAGCTCCTTGCCTTCCTTTTGGCAGATGCGCTGGAAGCGGCGCAGGAACGCCTCGTAGACATTGATATGGGGCTTGCCCATTTCATCCAGCACACGGGCGCTGCAATGCTCCGGCGCTACTTTAAGCTGCCCGCTGATGTGGTTGCGCACCAGTTCGGTGAGGAAGGTATCGTCCTCCTCGCCCATCATGTAATCGTAGCGCAGGCCGCTGCGGACAAACACTTTTTTGACCCCGGGGATGGCCCGCAGCTCCCGCAGCAGCTGCACATAGTCGGAGTGGTCTACCCGGACGGCCGGGCAGCGGGTGGGGGCCAGGCATTTTTTATCCCGGCACAGACCGTGGGTAGCCTGCTTGGCGCAGGAGGGGGCCCGGAAATTGGCGGTGGGGCCGCCGACATCATGGATGTAGCCCTTGAAGTGGGGATTGTGGGTAAAGCGTTCGGCCTCCCGCAGCAAAGAGGCGTGACTGCGGGTGGTGATGTAGCGCCCCTGATGGAACGCGATGGAGCAGAAATTGCAGGCGCCAAAGCAGCCGCGGTTGTGGGTAAGGGAAAATTCGACCTCTTTAATGGCGGGAACGCCGCCCATTTCCTCATAGATGGGGTGGTAGTAACGCTCGTAGGGCAGTTCCGCCACAGCGTCCAGTTCCTCGGTGGTGAGGGGCAAAGCGGGCGGGTTCTGCACCAGGTACCGCTCCCCGTGCTTCTGCACCACGGCCCGGCCGGTCACATGGTCCTGCTCCTCCAGCTGAAGGCGGCAAGCACGGGCGTAGGTCTTTTTATCCTGCGATACCTTATCGAAGGAGGCGCAGGAAACGGCGTTTTCCGGCAGGGGGTCGGAAAGGGGGCAAAGATAGCAGGTGCCGCGGATATCCCGCATAGCGGCCGGGGGTTCCCCTCCCGCCATGCGGGCGGCAATTTCGGTCATCTGGTGCTCGCCCATGCCGTAGATGAGAAGGTCCGCGCCGGAATCCGCCAAAATGGAGGGACGCACAGCGTCATCCCAGTAATCGTAGTGGGCAAAGCGGCGCAGAGAGGCTTCCAACCCGCCGATAACGATGGGGATATCGCCGTAGGCCTCGCGAATGAGGCGGCAGTAGACGATGGTGGCGCGGTCGGGGCGCAGCCCTGCCCGGCAGCCGGGGGAATAAAAATCCTCGCTGCGCAGGCGGCGGGCGGTGGTATAGTGGGCGACCATTGAATCGATGTTGCCGCCGGAGACCAGAAAGCCCAGCCGGGGACGACCGAAGCGGGTCATATCCTCCGGAGTATCAAAGCGGGGCTGGGCCAGCACCGCCACCCGGTAGCCCTGGCTTTCCAGCAGGCGGGTGATGATGGCTGAGCCAAAGCTGGGGTGATCCACATAGGCATCGCCGGTGACATAGACAAAGTCCGCGGCCTCCCAGCCGCGGGCCGTCATTTCTTCTTTTGTGATGGGCAGAAAGCTCATAGCTGCTCCCTTCATTTCTTGGGCTCGGTTTGCTGGTCCTCGCTGATGCGGGGCAGGCTCCAGCGGTAGTGGGTGGCCAGCATGCGGATGGCAAATACCAGAATGACGCCGGTGAGGGCCGCGGTGCTTTCCTGCAGGGGAGTGCGCAGCAGAAAATAGGCTGCCCCGCCGATGATGCTGGCGATGGCATAGACCCGACGGCACAGCACCATGGGGATCTCCCGGCTCATCATATCCCGCAGGACGCCGCCGCCCACTCCGGTGAGCAGCCCCAGGAACACGCACAGGAAGGCATTTTCGCCATAGCCGGCGGCCACGCCTGCCCGTACGCCGATGACGGTAAACACACCAAGACCCAGGGCATCAAAGATGTTATTGACACGGTCGATGAGGACCATATGGCCAAAAAAGCCGATGCGCCAGTACCATGCCAGCAGGAACACGATAAGCGAGGTAGCAATGGCCACAATGGCATAAAGCGGCTGACTGAACATGACCGGCGGGGTGCGGCCCAGCAAAAGATCCCGGATGCAGCCGCCGCCAAGGGCGGTGGTCAGCCCCAGCAGCATAACGCCAAAGACATCCAATCTTCTTTGCAGGGCCACGGTGGCGCCGGAAACGGCAAAGGCCACGGTGCCCACCGCCTCCAGCACGGTGAAAAGTGTTTCGGTAAGGGTATTCATGGGATTCCTCTTATGTGGGCAGGATCAATCGGCGGACATGGTCTTGCGCTCGTAGTATTGGTCCTTGGTCATCAGCACCTTGCGGGGCTTGCTGCCCTCAAAGGGGCCTACGATGCCCTTTTCCTCCATTTCATCTACCAGGCGGGCGGCGCGGGCGTAGCCCACCTTCAGCCGGCGCTGGAGCAGTGAGGTAGAGGCAAGACCAGCTTCCACCACCACGGCAATGGCCTGCTCCAGCAGCTCATCGCCATCGGTGCCTTCGGCATCGCCGCCGGAAGCGGCAGCGGAACCGGAGGAGCCGCCCTTGCCCTTGACCTGGGCGGCGGACTGCTCGATCTCGGTCATGATGGTATCATCGTATTCGCCCTTTTCGCCCTGCTTGATGAAGGTGACGACACGCTCCACCTCGCTATCGGTGACAAAGCAGCCCTGCACGCGGGTGGGCTTGCTGCTGCCGACGGGATAGTACAGCATATCGCCGCGGCCTAAGAGCTTCTCGGCACCGCCCATATCCAGGATGGTTCGGCTGTCGATCTGGGACGAAACGGCAAAGGAAATGCGGCTGGGGATATTGGCCTTGATCAGGCCGGTGATGACATCGACGGAGGGACGCTGGGTGGCAATGACCAGGTGCATGCCGGCGGCTCTTGCCATCTGCGCCAGCCGGCAGATGTAATCCTCGACATCCTTGGGGGCGGCCATCATCAGGTCGGCCAGCTCATCGATGATAATGACAATCTGCGGCATGGGGTGCAGCTCCTCCCGCTCGGCGGCCAGGCGGTTATAGCCCTCCAGGTCACGGGTGCCGGTGGCGGCAAACAGCTTATAGCGGTTCAGCATCTCCCCCACCGCCCAGCACAGGGCGCCGGCGGCCTTTTTGGGGTCGGTAACGACCGGCACCAGCAGGTGCGGGATGCCGTTATAGCCGCCCAGCTCCACCACCTTGGGGTCGATCATCAAAAGCTTGACCTCCTCCGGGGAGGATTTATACAGAAGGCTGATGATGATGGAATTGATGCAGACCGATTTGCCGCTGCCGGTAGCACCGGCAATGAGCAGATGCGGCATTTTGGCCAGATCGGCCAGGCAGATGCGGCCGGAAATATCCTTGCCGAGCGCGACTGAAAGATGGCTCTTGGCACCGGTGAACTCGGTGCTGTCGATGATCTCCCGGATGGGGACGGCGGCAATATCCTTATTGGGCACCTCGATGCCGATGGCAGCCTTATTGGGGATGGGCGCCTCGATGCGCACCCCGCCTGCCGCCAGGTTCAGGGCGATATCATCGGCCAGATTGGTGATGCGGCTGATCTTGACGCCGGCAGAGGGCTGCAATTCATACCGGGTAACGGCAGGCCCGCGGGAAATATCCACGATGCGGGTCTCGACCCCGAAGCTGCGCAGCGTATCCACCAGCAGGTCGGCATTGGCACGCAGCTCCTTCTGGGTATTGCCGCCGCGGGCGGCCTTGGGCTCTTCCAGCAGGTTGACCGGCGGGAAGGTGTAGGTTTTTTCCTCCGGCACCGGCTCCAGCAGCACCTCCTGGGCGGCCTGCGCCGCCTTTTCCTCCGGCGTTTCGCCAAAGTGCAGCTTGCCGTCCTTGGCTTCGGCCGCCGGCTCCCCTACCACGGCGCTGCCGCTGACGGCACGGGTGATGAGATCCTCGATGGAGGTCTCGGCGGGGGTGGGGGCGGCATTGGCGACGGGCGGCGCGACCGGCTGGAAATCCAGCTGGGGTTCCGGCGCGGGGGTTGACTCCACAGGCTTGTCCGGCTCACTGTCGAAATCGTAGGCACGGCCGGTATTAGTGCTGACCTTCATGGCGTCGGTCAGGCGCTCCACCTTGCGGCGGGAGGCCTCGCCCTCCTTGGTGAGGGCTTCCTTCCGGGCTGCGGCAGGGGATTTTTCTTCTCCTTCCAGCGCCACATCAATATTGAAGTTCCTGCGGTTTTTCTTTTGGGCGGCTTCAGCCGCCTCGGCAGCCGCCTGGCGGTTTTCCACCGCGGCGGTGTAGGCCTCCTCCAGCTTCTTGACGGGCTTCGCGGCACCCCTAAACAGACCAATGAGGGTGGTGCCGGTGGAGATCATAAAGAACACAAAGAACAGGAGGATATCCACGATGAGGGCCCCGGTGCGGCCCAGCCAGCGCAGCGGGTACACACCAAACAGAATGGCGCATGCGCCGCCCCCGGTAAGGGCGGTGCCGCCGCGGTACAGAGCCTTGATGCTCTCGGCAAAGGTGCCCTCCGCGGCGCTGCCGCCGATGATATGGGTGATGCCGCACAGCAGCAGGACCATCAGCACCACGCTGGCGCTTTTGAGCCCCGGAGTGATGGCGGTGCGGTCCATGGTCAGCAGCACGGCCACGATCATCATAAGCGGGCCCATAAGATAGCAGCACCAGCCCATCAGGCCGCGCAGCACATTATGTACGGTATTCCAGGCGTTATCGCCGGGGATGGCCGCCAGCAGAAGCAGCAGCACCCCCAGCGCAAAGAGGATGATCGCATTGAGCTCCCGCTTGGCCTGCAGCTGCGCCTTGGTGGGCTTTTTGGCTGCCGGTTTGCGTTTTTTTGCCGTTGATTTTTTGGTAGTAGCCATAGTAGGGGTGGTTCTCCTTTCCCTTGGTTCCCTGCACCAAAAAGCAGGGCGGCGGCTCACCCCCTGCCCGGAAACCGGACAAGGGAAAAGCCGCTTTCATATGTACTCTCTTTATTTGGATTTTTTCTTTTGGAGGCGGTTTTCGTACCGGTCCCCCAGCTGGAAGGTGAGCATCTCCCGGAAATCCGCCAGGTCCTCGGCGGAGAGGCAACGCTTGGGGATGAGCAGTGCGCTCTGCTTGCCCAGGAACATGAAGAAATACTCAGCGGTCTCGTACATATTCATGATGTTGTTCCAGGCGTGCAGCGCGGTGGTACCGGCCTGTTCATCCAGCACATTGATGCCGTTATCATTGAATACATAGCGCATGGTGTGGCCGATGAAGGTCTTATCATTCTTGATAAAGCGGCGGGCAGAAAGCTCCGGCAGGAGGAACGCACCCAGCACGGCGATAACCGCCACAATGGTGATAATGGTGGGCTTTTGGTTCACCTTAAAATCGGCATAGACGCCGACGATGGCGATCAGCAGCAGCAGAATATTCATCATTATGCTGTTTTTATTTTTTCCGTTGGTCATAAAGCGGGTAAGGGCCAGGTAATCTCTGCCCTCCATAACGGCTTCGGCTCTGATTTCAATATCCATGGTTTTTATTTGTCCTTTCGCAAGATGTAATAGCTGCAAAGTTGCGGTATATTTTAATGGATGAGGCCGGTAATGAACGCCCGGACGGCGTTACCGGTCAGTTTTTCCACAATGCCCAGGATGACAACGACAGAACCCAGCACCAGCGTGTAGATGGCGAAGATGCGGAACTTATCGCTCTTGATAAGATAATTGACTAGGCGGATGGCCAAAAGGCCGAAGATGAGCGCTGCTGCCATGCCGATAAGGGCGGTGCCCCACTCGATGCCAATGCCGGCCGTGGCCGCGTCGTGCAGATCCAGGATGCCGGCCGCCAGCACTGCAGGCAGGCCCAGAATGAAGGAATAGGATACAGCGTAGCTGCGTTCCAGCCCGCACAGCTGCCCCACCGAAATGGTGGAACCGGAGCGGGAGATGCCGGGCAGGGTGGCAAAGAGCTGCGCCACACCGATGGCCAGGGCGTGCTTGCCCTTCATGGTGGAGGCGTCCCGGTGACCACGGGGGGCGCGGTCCGCCAGGAAGAGCAGCGCCGAGGTGATGAGGAAGCAGATGCCCTCCACCAGAATGTCATTATCGGCGCTGACCGAGGTGATAAGCTCCTGCAGCGGCAGCACCAGCAAAAGCGGCACGCAGGAAAGGATCAGAAGATACAGCATGCGGCGGTAAGGGGTGGCAGGCTGCTTAAAGAGCCGGCCGCGGAACAGATCGGCAAACAGCAGGAAGAATTCCTTAAGGAGCTGCCACACGGTAGGCCAAAAGGCAATGATGACCGCCAGCAGCGTGCCTAGGTGCAGCATGACCGAAAAAGTAACGCTGCTTTCGGAGTTGATGCCGGTGAAGTACTGATACAGTGAAAGATGGCCGGAGGATGAGACCGGCAGGAACTCGGTAAGGCCCTGCAGGATCCCCTGTAAAATGGCACTGAGAATGCTCATGATGTTGGTTTTCTCCTCTTGATGTGGCTATGTAAATGCCCCAAAAGGGCATTATTTACGGTTGGTAGCTTTGGCCGGGCTGCAGCGACGGCTTGAGATAGGCAGCGGGATCGGTGGAACAAATACCCTGCACGGTACGAAGGCCATCCGCATCCGTCATCACCTGCACCCAGCCCTCCGGGCAGGGCAGCCACTCACTTTCGGGCAGCTCCTGCAGGGGCAGCAGCGCTTCCGGCGGCAATATGGTGTGGATCACTTTGCGGCCCCCTTTGCAGGCGGCTCCTTGTCTGGTTTTGCCTTGGGCGGGCGGCCGCGGCGGGGCTTTTTCCTGCCGTCCTCCTCATCAATGAGATCATAGAGCTTGCCCAACGCATCCTGCAAGCCGCCCAGTGCGTCAATCAGCCCGACCTTTACGGCGCCCTCGCCGTCCAGCACCGTGCCGATATCCATGACCAGCTCGCCGTTATTCATCATCAGCTCCCGGAATTTTTCGGGCCGGATGCGGCTATTGGCGGTGACGAAGCCTGTGATGCGCTCCTGCATTTTATCGAAGTAGGAGAGGGTCTGCGGAACGCCCAGCATCACGCCGTTCATCCGCACGGGGTGGACGGTCATGGTGGCGGTGGGGGCGATGAAGCTGTACCGGGTGGAAACGGCCAACGGCACCCCGATGGAATGTCCCCCGCCCAGCACCAGCGAGACGGTGGGGGTCTTCATACCGCTCAGCAGCTCGGCAATGGCCAGGCCTGCCTCCACATCGCCGCCGACGGTATTCAAGATGACCAGCAGCCCCCGGATGCTCTGGTCCTCCTCGATGGCGACCAGCTGCGGGATGACATGCTCGTACTTGGTGGTCTTGTTCTGCGGGGGCAGGATATAGTGCCCCTCGATCTGGCCAATAATGGTCAAGCAATGGATCTTATGCCGGCCGCCCTCGGTGGTCACGCTGCCGGAGTGATAGATCGCCTCGCTGCGGCGCTCCTCCTCATTTGCTTCCGGCTGGTTCTGCTCCTCATTTTTTGGGGCAGTGGATGCTTTTTTCTGCGGCATGGTTTTGGCTCCTCCCTATGGGTTTTACCCATAGTGTGAACCATTCCCGGCCGCTTTATGCCGGTTTAGTAGCCCTTGATCCCCTCGATGGAATCATCGTGGGCGACCCATTCCTCATCCACCTCAAAGGTGCGGTAGGTATCCCGGGTATCCCGCACAATGACCCGCTCGATGCCGGCATTGATGATCATACGCTTGCAAAGGGAGCAGGGCGCCGCGGCCTCCACATAGCCGCCGGTGCGGTTTTCCAGCCCCACCAAGTACAGGGTGGCACCCAGCATCTCGCTGCGGCTGGCATTGATGATGGCGTTCTGCTCGGCATGGACGCTGCGGCAGAGCTCATAGCGCTCGCCGCGCGGCACCTGCAGCTTTTCACGGGTACAGTAATGCAGCTCATTGCAGTTGGCACGGCCGCGGGGGGCGCCCACATAGCCGGTGGAGATGATGGTATCATTCTTGACGATGACCGCGCCGAAATTACGGCGCAGGCAGGTGCCCCGCCCGGTAACAGCTTCTGCGATATCCAAATAGTAATTGATCTTATCCCGGCGCTCCATGGGGCCTCCTTTTGCCTAACACAGTACGATATGAAACGATTTGTATCATTATACACCATTCTGTTGATTTTGTCCATCAAGAGATGGGGAATTAAATGTAACTTAATGGAGACCGCCGAGAGCTGGTTCGGCCGCAGGCCCCGATGCTCTCCCCCTGCGCTTACCAAAGCCATTTCCGCACCATTCCGCCCTGCTCGGCATAAGATGGCCACTGGGTTTTATTTTTCGCTTACTTGGCCCGCCCCTTGCATCAAAGGCCGAATTATGGTATTTTTTTATAGAGTGAACGCTTCATCTTCCACATGGGAGGTCTTTTTATGTGCAAACGGATCCGGGAGGACATAGCGGCGGTGCGTCAGCGCGACCCCGCTGCCCGTTCCGGCTTTGAAATACTGCTGATGTACGCCGGCGTACACGCGCTGTTTTGGCACCGACCGGCGCACTGGCTGTACCGGCACCACTGCTTTTTCCTGGCGCGTCTTGTCAGCCAGCTCACCCGGTTTTTTACCGGTATCGAGATCCACCCCGGCGCCGTCATCGGGCACAATGTTTTTATTGATCATGGCTCCGGCATCGTCATCGGCGAAACGGCAGAGGTAGGCGATGGCTGCACGCTGTATCAGGGCGTTACCCTGGGCGGCACCGGCAAGGATACCGGCAAGCGCCATCCCACACTGGGGCGCAATGTAATGGTGGGCTGCGGCGCCAAGGTACTGGGCCCCGTGCGGGTGGGCGATAACTGCAAGATCGCCGCCAACGCCGTACTGCTGCACTCCATTGATGCCGACAGCACCGCTGTGGGTGTACCGGCCCGCGTGGTACGGGTAAGCAATGTAAAGCTGGAAAACGAACGGCTGGACCATGTACATATCCCCGACCCCATCCAGCAGGAGCTGAACCGGGCCCACCGACAGATCGCCGCGCTGGAGCAGCGGCTGACAGTGCTGGAGGCGGAGCTGGAAAAGGAAAGGGGAAAATAGCCGATGTTTTATATCATTTTTGATTTTTGCATGGCGGCAATTATGCTTTTATTCGGCATATGGTTTTATAAATCCGGCGGAAAAGCAGCCGATTACTTGTCCGGTTACAATATGAGATCCGCGGATGAGCGCCGAAAATATGACGAAGACGCCATGTGTAAAGCATATGGAAAAAGAATGATGTACATGTCGATCCCTTTTCTCATTGGGATTGCCATGGATTTCCGGTATCCGGGAATTGGCTGTCTCATCGCATGGGGGATGTGGCTTGTTCTGTTTATTCTGCTGCTTATTGAACGGCACAAAAGAGAACAATAAACTTCACTTTCCTGCACTGTCCTACAGCGCTGCCACCAGCCGACGCAGGGCGCTGAGCCAATCGGACTTTCGCTCATCCTCGGCCGCCAGCAGAAATCGTTCCCCGAAGAACACTGCTGTGGCTGTCTGTCCGGCAAATTTGGCCTCTACACGACCCATTGGGCAGCCATCCATCGGGTGTAGGGTGCCCATCTGCGCACCACCCGCTTTCATGGTTTCTTCCAGAGTGCCCGCGCCCTCCCGGATTATCGCGCCATGGGCGATGGGGCGGCCCTCCGTAGTAAATTCCAGTCCTGTAATGGTAATGATCTGGTCGGTCATGGTGGTTCCTCCTTGCGATCTTTTTTGTTCTGTCCTTATCATAGCAGGCCGTCAGTCCCATAATCCGTACTTTGATGGACAGGCCGGGGCAGATGTGCTATATTTATGAGGAAATTGCGGCCAATAGACCTGTGGGAGGAACCAAAATGGAGCAAAATAAAGCCCTGCTGGAGCGCATCCGGCTGTTTGTGCTGGATCTGGATGGCACCATATACCTGGGCGACCGGCTGCTGCCCGGCGCTGCCGAGTTTATCACCACGGCAAAAGAAAAGGGTCGGCAGGTGCTGTTTTTCACCAATAACACCAGCCGCAGCCCCATGGAATATGTGGAGCGTCTTTCCCGCATGGGGATTCCTGTCACCCGGGAGGATATTCTCACGGCCGGGGATGTGACCATTCACTACCTGCAGACGCACTGCGCGGGACAAAGCGTTTATCTCTTGGGGGTACCTGCCCTGCGGCAAAGCTTTGCGGAAGCCGGGATTTCCCTTACCGAAGAACAGCCTGATCTTGTTGTGGTGGGCTTCGACAAGACACTGACCTACGAACGGCTGGAAAAGGCCTGCATCTACCTGCGCCGGGGCGCCCATTTCCTCGCCACCCACCCCGATATCAACTGCCCCACTGAGGCGGAGCCGATCCCCGATTGCGGCGCTATCTGCCAGGCCATCACCACCAGTACCGGGTTTATGCCCCATTCCCTGGGCAAGCCCGCCGCCGAAACGGTGGAATTGGTGGAAGCGGTGAGCGGTCTGCCGCGGGAGGCCATCGCCTTTGTGGGGGACCGCCTGTATACCGATGTGGCCTGCGGCACCCAAAACGGCGCCTGCGGCATCCTGGTAATGACCGGCGAAACCACCCCCGAAATGCTGGCAGAAAGCAGCTTTTTCCCCGATGCGGTGTTCCCCTCTCTCGGGGCCATGGCACCGCTGCTGTAAATCTCACAATAAAAAGCCCGCCCCCTGTACCAACACCGTACAGAGGGCGGATTCTTATTTGATTACAGGTTTATTTCCAGTGTTTTAGCTGCGAAAGATGGGCGTCATACTGTGCCCGGCGCTCCGCTTCGCCGATATTTTCAGAGTTCGGCATATGCGCCAGCAAAAAATCCAGCAGCGCATCCTTGCTTTGGTAAGCGAAGGCCCCCTCCGCATAGCACCACTTGCAGTAATCCTCATTATAGCTGCCGTCTGGCTCCCGGCTGGTGATGCCGTCCTCCAGCGGCATGCCGCAGCACTGGCAGATGAGCTGTCGCGGCGTACCCAGCAGCGTATTGATGGATACATCGAACAGTGCCGAAAGCAGCTTCAAGGTTTCGGTATTCGGCACCGTTTCACCGGTTTCCCAGCGGGAGACCGCCTGCCGGGTCACAAAAACCTTTTCTGCCAGTTCTCCCTGCGAAAGACCCTTGCCGGTTCTCAGTTCATAGATCACATCTTTTGTTTCCATGCGCTTTCTCCTCCCTTTGGGAATAGTATAACGCCATACCACCTCTATGAAAAGCAACCCGCTGTTGCTTTTGCTGCTGCGTCACTCGGTCAGGCCAAAGAACCACACCGTTTCGGATTCATAGGTTTCGCCCTGCCGCAGCAGGATGGAGGGAAACTGCGGGTGATGGGGGCTATCGGGGCAATGCTGTGTTTCCAGGCAGATTCCGCTGTGCTTCTGGTAGGCAATGCCGCCTTTGCCCCGCTCTCCACACAGAAAATTACCGGAATAGAGCTGCAAGGCCGGTTCTGTGGTGAAGACGGTGAGCCGCCGTCCTCTTACGGGGTCACTGAGTTCCGCCGCCGGGTGCAGCGGATTTAGGCTCTCGGCATCATAGTCCAACAGGAAATTGTGGTCGTACCCACCGGCATTTTTTAGCTGTGGGCAGTCTGCCCCGATGCGTTCCCCAATGATATGCGGCGTGGTAAAATCCAGCGGCGTTCCCGTCACCGGCAGCATCTCCCCGGTGGGGATCAGTTCCGCATTAACCGGGGTATATCGACTGGCTGCCAGCTCCAGCCGGTGGCCAAGGATATCCCCCTTGCCCTGCCCCGCCAGATTAAAATAGGTGTGGTTGGTCAGGTTCAGCAGAGTGTCCCCCTCCTCCGCCGTGGCGGTATAGTGGATAATGAGGGCATCCTCCTGGGTCAGGCAGTAGCGCACCTCCACATGCAGTTTGCCGGGATAACCCTCCTCACCTGCTTCTGCCGTACGGGAGAACACCACCACATTATCAATGTCCTCGGTGCTCCATTGCCACAGGCAGCGGTCAAAGCCTCGCTTGCCGCCGTGCAGGTGGTTGCCGCCGTCATTGGCCGCCAGCTGATACTCCTTGCCGTTTAGGGTGAATTTTGCCCCGGCAATACGGTTGGCCACCCGGCCTATTGTTCCGCCAAAGTGCGGGGCCTCAATGTAATCTGCAATGGTATCACACCCCAAGGTGACATCCTCCACCATGCCCTCTTTATCCGGCACACAGATGCTATGCACAGCCGCCCCGTAATTGAGGAGATTCACCTCCATGGTATTGTGGTTAAACAGGGTAAAGCGTGTTACCGCCTGCCCTTCCGGCGTCCTGCCAAAAAAGTGCTTATAGACCATTGGTTGCTCCTCACTTTTCGTTTGTTTCTGCCTATTATTGTACCGCATCAACGGTCAACTGCCAAGGGGGAAGTTTTCACTCTCGCCAGGTCGTCTGGGCGAATTTCTGCTGAGGGATGGCACCGGGCCGCAGGCTGTTTCGGCACAGCCGAAACCGACGGGCACAGCCCGTCGAGACCGTCCAAAGGACGGTTTAGCCTGCGGCCCGCCCTGCCCCCTGCATAAATTCCACGCATGGGAAAAGGGACGCCCCCGTTAGAGGACGCCCCTTTCCCAAGAGAGAAAACATTAGAAGATGGCGAGTTTAGACTGGACGGTGGTGGAAGCCACTACGCGTCCGCGCTTGATGACATAGCGACGCTCCGGAGTCAGACGAATGGCGTCGCGTGCATCACGGCAAGCGGTGATGACGATATCGGCATTGCAGCCGACCTTCAAGCCGTAATCCTTCAGACGGAGGATCTTGGCGGCGTCATCGGTGATCATATCGAAGGTCTTTTCAATCTCATCGGGCAGGCTCAGCTGGGCAGCGTGGCCGGTAATCAGGGCCACCTGCAGCATATCGCCGGCGCCGTAGGGATAGAAGGTATCATTGACGCAGTCCTGGCCAAAGCTCATGGTCACACCGGCAGCCAGCAGTTCCTTTACGCGGGTAATACCGCGGCGGATGGGCTGTTTATCCAAGCGGCCCTGGAGCATCAAGTTGGTAACCGGGTTGGTGATGACATTGATGCCGGCCTTCTTTACCTTTTCAATAACATAGGCCGCATAGTGGTCATCATAGGCCGCCATGGCGCAGGTGTGGCCGGCGGTTACACGGCCCTGCCAGCCGCGGGCGATGGTCTCATCGGCTACCATCTCCAGGGTGCGGTAGAAGGGGTCGTCGCTTTCATCCACATGCATATCCACATCGGCATCATACTTCTCGGCAATATCAAAGCACAGCTTGACATGTGCGCGGCTGTCGTCAGGGCAGTTTTCGTTAGCGGGCATACCGCCTACTACATCGCAGCCCATCTCCATGGCCTGCCACATCAGCTTATCGGCGCCGGGGTCCTTCATAATGCCTTCCTGCGGGAAAGCAACGGTCTGCATATCCACTACGCCCTTATACTTGTCTTTCAGGGCCAGTACGCCCTCGGTGGCCTTCAGGCCGGTGATGGTATCCACATCAATGTGGGTACGAATATTCAGTACACCATTCTTGATCTCACGCTCCACCACATCGCCGCCGCGGGCCAGAATGTCCTCATTGACATAGTTGCGCTTTTTATCCCACAGCATCTCAATGGCTTCCTTCAAGGTGCCGCTCTGGTTCTTGGGCAGAACATCCAGTACATTGACCTTATCCAGGTGGATATGGGGATCGATGTAGGAAGCGGTGGTCAAGTTGCCCTCGGCGTCAATAACGGTCTCGGCCTCAGCGGTCAGTCCCACGCCGATATCAACGATCTTGCCGCCATCGATGAGGATATTGACCAGCTCTTCCCGGTCACGGAGCTTCGCGTTCTTAATGAGCATCTGCATACTTTAATTCCCTCCAAAAAATTTTTGTTAAAATAATCCGGCAGGGCGCTATTTCTCATTCAAACCAAATTTCCTTACTTCCCAACCCTTTTGAAAAGCGCCCTGCTCCCGGATGGGAGCAGGGCGCGAAACAACTTGGGGCGAAAGCCTCTCCATAGTCTGCCAATATCCGGAGGACTCCTATTCGGTTCACCTACATTTTAGCATACAATCTGCCCAAAGGCAATTCATCATTATTTAGAAAGTTCCAATACATTTTTGTTGGAATCCACCAAATACATCGCATACATCTCCGGCGAAAGCCCGCTCTCCGCTACTATCTTCCGGGCCGGCTCATAGTCCTCGGCCGCCAGCCGCAAGGAGATCCCACAGCTTTGAGTCACGGTGCGCAGGGTGGGCATCGTCGCCACCTTAAAGTGCTGCTCCAGCAGCCGCTCAGTCTGTATGGCGGAATGGGTATTCTCAAAGGAAATCATCAGATAATCTTCGTTCATCGTTTTCACCTCGCCCCTATTTTACTCCATGGCCCCAGTGGAATCAAGTGTGCTTTTCCTCCCGGCCTGTGCAGCAGGCTGCGCCATGCGGGCGCTCGGCTGCGCCGCATGGCACCGCCTGCCGCCTCACCGCTCTCCCACGCAAAAGACCGCCCCGGAAACTCGGAGCGGTCACATATGCTTCTCTTTCTCAGGCTATCAGGCAGCGGTGGTCGCCAGCAGCACATAGCTGAGGATGAACAAAACGGAGAGAATGTACATCAATACAGGAACCTCTTTCGCCTTGCCGCGGGCCAGCTTGATGAGGGTGTAGGAGATGATGCCAAAGCCGATACCATCTGCAATGGAGTAGGCAAAGGGCATCATGGCGATGGTGAGGAAGCAGGGAATGGCGGTCTCCATATCGGACCAGTCGATCTTCAGTACGCCCTTCATCATGAATACGCCCACGATGATAAGGGCGGGAGCGGTGGCAGCGGAGGGAACAATGCCCGCCACAGGAGCCAGGATAACCGCCAGCAGGAACAGGATACCGGTAGTCATGGAGGTCAGGCCGGTACGGCCGCCGTCCTCGATGCCGGTGGAGGACTCAACAAAGGTGGTAACGGTGGAAGTACCCAGCAGTGCGCCGGTGCAGGTGGCGATAGCATCCGCGATCAGAGCGCGGTCGCCGCCGGGGAAATTGCCGTTCTCGTCCAGCATACCGGCATTGCCCGCGGTACCCAGCAGGGTGCCAACGGTATCAAAGCAGTCACAGATGGCAAAGGTGATGATAGCAGTGAGGAAAGGAACAACGCCGCCGGCGGAAAGAGCACCGGAGAAGTCCAGCTTGAAGGCGACCTCGCCAAACGCCTCGCCGATACCGGCTACGGTAAAGCTCTCGGGAATGGTGGTCTGACCCATAAGGAAGCCAATGAGAGTAGTAGCGATGATGCCGATAAAGATAGCACCCTTTACGCGGTAGGCAACCAGAATAGCGGTAATTGCCAAACCGATGAGGGCCAGCAGAGCCGCTCCCTTGGTGATGGAGCCCATATCGGTGTAGGCACCGGCAATACCAGTACCAAAGGCAGTAACGATATTGACATTGAACATACCGATGAGAGCAATGAAGAAGCCGATACCGGCGGAAATGGCAGCCTTCAAGGAAGCGGGGATCGCTTCAATGATCTTCTTGCGCAGGGGGCTGACGGTCACGACGAGGAACAGCACGCCGGAAATAAATACGATCGCCAAAGCCTGCTCCCAGGTGTAGCCCATGCCAAAGCATACGGTAAAGGTGAAGAAGGTATTGAGGCCCATGCCGGGTGCCTGGCAGAAGGGCACATTGGCCAGGAACGCGGTAAGCAGGCAGCCAATAGCGGCAGAAATGCAGGTCGCTACCATGACACCGGTCTTGTTCATGCCGGTCATGGAAAGATAGTTGGAGTTGACAAAAATGATGTATGCCATTGCAAAGAAGGTGGTAATGCCTGCACGGATCTCGGTTTTCACATCGGTGCCGTGCGCTTTCAGCTTAAACAGCTTTTCCATAGTGTTGCTCCTTTTACAAAAAAATTTGGAAGCGGACAAAACAAAACGCTGACCGGTCTCATTTAATAATGAGTGTCCCAGCCAGCCGTCAATAAAAACGCAAAGCCAACCCCTCCCGCCATAGCGGAACGGATCGGAACACCCATAGTGCCAGCCTTTCCGGGGCCGGCGTAGAAACGCCCGAACCATATTATCGGGCATATATGAGCTTTGGTCATATTTTGTTTACATTTGCAGTTTATCACTTATTTGAGTCGCCTGCAAGGGGTTCTTAGCGGATTTTTAATTTTCGTAGGCTTGCCACATCTTTCACAAACCTTCCGGCCCGTATTGGTGCATAATGACAAATTTGTCGTCCCTCTTATGCGGGCAGTGCTCCTTGGCAGGCCTTCTGCCCGGAACAGGCATCGGCCCGCAGGGCAAACCGTCCTTCGGACGGTTTTAGGGGCGGCCTCCAGCCGCCCCTTACGGCGCCGTTTCGGTGCCGGCCCTGCGGGCCGCTGTTCTCTCCGCAAGCCACTGCCATTCTCTCAGCGCCCCTCGGTGTTTCCGGGCTCCTTCTCAAAAAACGATACCTGCTCCGCCTGTGGCCCGGTCACGCCGGATGGGATCACCAGCGGCCGGGTCCGGTCCTCTATCTTATAGTCAATGCCCGCCTTCCGGGCCTGGGCGGTCTGCTCCCGCCGGGGGATGCGGAACACCCGTCCGTCCTTCACAAAATTCGCCCCAGTCTGGTGGAACTGGAATGGGATCCCCTTTTCCACGCATTGCTCCCGCAGCGAAAGGACCCACTCATAATGGCAGGGCCTCGCCTCCCGCCCGGATTCCCCGCTGGCAGTCAGCTCCTCTATCTTCTCCGGGTCCAGATACTCCCGCAGATCGAGGGCGGTCAGCAGCGGCGCCGCTATAACGGTCCGGTGCCGGATGGGCAGCTTCAAAAACAGGGGCAGCCGGGCATCGGCGCGGTCCTGGTTTTCCACCGTGCAGCCGATGATAACATTTTCATATCCCTCGCCCCAGTCCGGGGGCAGGCACTCCGCCAGCCGGTCTATGCGTTTGGTAAAAAAGTAGAACCAGCAGTCCCGCCGCCTGCGCATCATCTCCCAGCAGTCCGGCCGCCATGCGTCCGCGTCCTTCAGCAAAAAGTCGGAGGTAAAACAGGTAAAAACCACCGTCCCGGCCGGGATCTTCCAGCCCCCATCCCGCCTTTTGCGGATGGGCAGGTCAAAGGCTTCGTTCCTCCGGCATAATGACGCTCCCACGCCGGTCCCGTACATTTCATCCTGCCGGTAAACATAGCAGTACCGACACCCGGCGCTTATCTTGGTGCAGCCATGCCAGGGGTTCCACCCGGCATAGCCTGTGTTTTCGCTCATTGTCCGTTCTCCTCGCGTTTTACGCTAAAAATGCCACATACAGCATCAGGATACCGCTCAGCACCATCATCGCAATCATCCCGCTGTTGCCCAGGAACAGCCCCCGTTTCTCCTGTGCCGGGATGGGACTCGTCCCTTCCCGCAGATGGATCCTTTTGCGGTGCCGCCACAGGATCACACACCCGACTACCGTAATCGCCAGGATCAGATAGCCATAGATGGCGGAGAGCACCAGACTATCCTCCACCGCCTGCGCCGCCGTCATACCCAGCAGGTTCACCAGGAAGTGCAGCGCCACCGTATAGCGGATGCCCCCGGTGCGCAGCGCCACATAGGCAAAGACCGCCCCCACCGCAAAGGCATAGAAAAATTGTCCAAAGTTGCCGTGGAACAACCCGAACAGGAACGCCGAGCCGAAGATCGCCACCGGCTCTCCCCAGGGGGCCAGCCGCCGCAGGATCAGCTTGCGGAAAATCCATTCCTCCAGCACCGGCGCCAGCAGCACCCCAAAAAGGAATATGATCCATGGGTTGGTGCCCGTCACCATATCCTGCAGAGGCTCGCCCGCCTGCTGTCCCCGCAGCGCGCTGATGGCCGCGTTGATCCCCAAGCCGATAAGGTTGGTGAGATATACCACCGCGTAGCTTATCAGCGCCAGCGCCCCAAATTGCTTCGCCGTCACCCGGCGGCGGGGCGGGGCGGGCGGCAGGGGCATCGGCCGCAGGATAAGCAGCAGCACCGGCAGGCCCAGCCCGTAGTTCGCCGCGTCGGTAATGACCCACTGGAACCATTCGCTCTGGATAAAGGCGATCATAAAGCGGCTGCCCCGCATGGCCAGGAGCTGACACCCCAGCATCAGCAGCGCGGCGCCGCCCTGCATCACCAGCATCATGGCAAAGCACGCCCACCCGATGCGGCTAAAGCTCCGGCGCGCATCCTCTCTGTATTCCTCCAACTGGCTTTCCCGTGGGGCAAAAGGGTAAAATTCCGACATGGCAACTCCTTCTCCGTGCAATGGCATCGGCAATATAATAGCTGATTATAGCCCAGCCGCAGCTCCTTTGTCAATTCTCGCCCCAAAGGAAAAGCCGACCGCCTTTCGGCTGTCGGCTCTTACAATTATCCTTGCGCAAAGGGGATTATGCTTCCGGTGATAACCTGCATCACAAAAATCACCAGAATAGCGGCCGTTCCCGCCACGCCCAGCGCAAATGCCGTTTTCCGGTCCTTTTCCACCTTTTCCTTATCCGCTTCGGGGGCAACGGGTTCCGGCACTAGGAAATCAAACCACAGCCCCACCAGGCCAAACGCTCACAGCGTCAGGCTCAGCATAATATTGATGGTTTTATCCTGCGGCAGTTCATTCAGCCGCTGCATCAGCGTGTAGGCACCCGCCTGCACCAGCCAGGTGATTCGCAGCGTCTCGCGGATGATCTGTCGTCCGGTTCTCTCTTTTTTCGTCATACATTTTCCCCTTTCGTTTTCCTTTCGTTTTCTCCGTATTTCCATTGGCTTTCTCTTGCAGGGTGTCCCCGCCTTTCGACTATCAGAACAGCCGCCACAGGAACATCTCGCCTGTCACGAGCTGCGCAATAAAAATCGCCGTGACCAAAACCGTCAGCACAATCTCCGTTACGGCAACGATCTTCCGGTTCCGCCGGTTGATCTCCGGTCCGTAGTCCGGTTCCTCCACCGGCAGCAGCTCCCCCGCCCATACAAAGAGCATAAGAATCAACCACCACATCAGCTCCAAAGAAAAGTCGACCTCTTTCAATACACCGATCCGGTCAAGATCATGAGCCAGCCATACGATCAGCGTAGCAATAAAAGACAACGAATAGTACAGGATATCGCTGCCGTATTTTCTCAGCTTTTCTCTCATTTTTTGTCTCCTTTCTGTTTCCCTCTTTCTTTTTTAGCATACCATATCCGCGCAGATATCTCCATCGGCGTTTTCCCTCAAGATAACCCCCTCTTTTTGGCGCAAACGACAGATTGCGGCCGTCTGGCATCTAACCGTTTTTCCTCGGCAGTCTCTTACACCTCTTATAACGGCTCACACAGCAAAATTGCAACAAGCTTTTTTCATTTTCCCACACGCCGTGCCAGTCAGCACAGCAAAAAAGCGCCCTTTCGGGTGCTTTCTCTCCAATGCTGTTATTTCCGGTTCCTTATCAGCTTTATTCCCGCCAGCACCGCGGCATACAGCACACCGGCCACCGCCCAAATGATCCAGCTGTATCGGGGCTGGCCGTTGCCTTTGGGGCCAAAGGTATAGATCATAAAAATTGCCGTCGCCACCAGCCAGTAGATCACGCTCACCGGCCCGGTAATGTTCTTCTGGGATTTCTCCCTGCGGGTATAGTCGCCCTCCTCCAGCAGCTTCTCCATCGAACCGTAAATGGTCCCGCCGTACACAAAGAAGTACACACCGATCCCCACTACCGCCAGCAGCAGGCATACTGCCATCGTCATAAAAAAGCCATCCTGTATCACCGCCATGACAGCGAACAGCGGCACAAACGAAAGAACACACAGCACCGTGCCAATGGTGTTCATGTGGTCATAGGTCGGCTTAAAGGCTTTCTGCCGTTCCTTTACCATGCCGGTCACGCCGTACTCCGTCTCAAACGGCTCCTTCTCCAGGAACTCATATTCCTTCGCCTTGTTCCCACAGCTCAGGAACAGCGTCACCGCGATGGCAACCAGGATCATTAACACACACAAACCGATGCCGGCTGCCGTCTCCTCCCGCAGGGGAAATGCTGAAGCCGAAAGCTCGCTCACCGCTGCCAGTCCGATCAGCGCAATGGGCGAAAAAATGCACAGCATCGTTGCCAGTGCCATCTTGGGGGCGGCGGTGCGCCGCAGCGCCAGGTAATCGGAAGCCTCGCCGATCGTCACGCGGCGCAGCGGCGGCCGGCGGTCGTCCTCGGTCACTGTCGGCTCCGCTATCTCTATCTCGTCCTTCAACAGGTAGTCGGTCGTCACCCCAAAAAGGCGGCTCATCTGCACTACCTTATCCATATCGGGAATGGACTGCGCCCCCTCCCACTTGGAGACCGACTGCCGCGTGACCGCCAGCTTTTCCGCCAGCTCCTCCTGCGACCAGCCCGCTTTCTTTCTCAAGTCAATGATTTTATCCGCCAGTATCATTCTTCATGCCCTCCTTTATTCCGGACGGCATCTTCTATCCGTCCCTGTGCCATTATCCTACCATTCGGCGCAGTTGCGCACCACCAATTCAACCATCAAATCTGTCAACCGCCGGTTGCGAACCTTCGGTTTTCTCGTCCCACTCACACATTTTGCGGAGCCTAATCCCTGCCCTGCTTATTCATCTGCTAAAAATTTAGGTCCTGTCCTAGGCAAGTTCCTGCAAACCGTTCTTTCGCGTCCCACTCACGCTTTCTGCGGGGCTTAGCCCCTGCCCTGCTTACTCATCCGCTAAAAAACCAAGCCCTGTCCTGGGCAGGTTCCTCCAAACTCCGTTTTCGTCCTATCGCCCATTCGCTAAAAATCCGGACCCCTCCTTGGAAAATTTCTGCAAACCGCAAGCTTCGGGCCGCTCTTCCCCAGCCTCTGCCCTCCGCCAAAAAGACGCAGAGCGTCCCTTTTCGGTCAGCCCTGCGTCTTTGCGTCTTGGGTTATTTACTTGTTCATCGCCTGATAGGCCGCCACAGCGCAGGCTACGGTCGCGCCCACCATGGGGTTGTTGCCCATACCGATAAGTCCCATCATCTCCACATGCGCGGGGACGGAGGAGGAGCCGGCAAACTGGGCGTCGCCGTGCATCCGGCCCATGGTGTCGGTCAGGCCATAGGAGGCCGGGCCCGCCGCCATGTTATCGGGGTGCAGGGTACGGCCGGTGCCGCCGCCGCTGGCCACGGAGAAGTACTTCACGCCGTTCTCCCAGCACCACTTCTTGTAGGTGCCGGCCACGGGGTGCTGGAAGCGGGTAGGATTGGTAGAGTTGCCGGTGATGGAAACATCCACCTTCTCCATCTTCATAATGGCTACGCCCTCCAGTACATCGTTGCAGCCGTAGCACTTGATCTTTGCGCGCTCGCCCTCGCCAAAGACGACCTCGCGCACCACCTTTACTTCGCCGGTAGCAAAGTCAAAGTCAGTTTCTACATAGGTAAAGCCGTTCACCCGGCTGATGATATAGGCAGCGTCCTTGCCCAAACCGTTCAGGATGACCCGCAGCGGTTCCTTGCGGGCCTTGTTGGCGTTGCGGGCAATGCCGATGGCGCCTTCCGCCGCCGCAAAGGACTCATGTCCCGCCAGGAAGCAGAAGCATTTGGTCTCATCGCGCAGCAGCATAGCACCCAGGTTGCCGTGGCCCAGGCCCACCTGGCGCTGCTCGGCAACGGAACCGGGCACGCAGAAGGCCTGCAGTCCCACACCGATCATCTCGCTGGCTTCCGCCGCGCTCTTGGCGCCCTTCTTCAGGGCCAGGGCGGTGCCCAGGGTATAGGCCCACACCGCGTTATCAAAGGCAATGGGCTGTACGCCCTTCACGATCTCTTCCACATTGATGCCATGCGCCAAAGTGAGGTCACGGGCATCTTCCAGGGTATTCATACCGTATTCTTTCAGGCAGGCGTTGATGCCGGGCATCCGTCTTTCCTGTCCTTCAAATTTCGCCATTGTCGTGTCCTCCTTCTCTTATTCTTCTCTGGGGTCAATGTACTTGGGCGCGTCGGCAAAGCGGCCGTATGTACCGGTGTTCTTCTTCAGGGCCTCCTCGGCGTTTACACCGTGGCGGATATCCTCCATCATCTTGCCCAGGCGCACAAACTGATAGCCGATAGCCTCGCCGTTCTTATCCAGTGCCACCTTGGTGATGTAGCCCTCGGCCAGCTCCAGGTAACGCACGCCCTTGGCGCCGGTGGAAAAGATGGTACCGGTCTGGCTGCGCAGGCCCTTGCCCAGGTCCTCCAAGGAAGCCCCGATGGGCAGGCCGTCCTCACTGAAGGCGGTCTGGGTGCGGCCGTAGGCCAACTGCTTAAAGATCTCCCGCATTGCCACATTGATGGCGTCGCAGACGAGGTCGGTGTTCAGGGCCTCCAGCAGGGTCTTGCCGGGCAAGATCTCGCCGGCCATGGCAGCGGAATGGGTCATGCCGCTGCAGCCGATGGTCTCTACCAGCGCCTCCTCAATGATGCCGTTCTTGACATTCAGGGTCAGCTTGCAGGCGCCCTGCTGCGGCGCGCACCAGCCAATGCCGTGGGAAAGCCCGGAGATATCGCTGATCTGGTATGCCTTTACCCAGCGTCCCTCCTCCGGGATAGGCGCGGGGCCGTGGTGTGGACCCTTGGTGACGGGGCACATACATTCTACTTCGTGGGAATAGTTCATTGCACATTCTCCTTCCGAACAGACTTTGTGTTAAAAATAACATTGTGATTAAAATAACAATACCACCAATATTATAGTGAACCGCCACAGCATTTGCAAGGGGTTTCCTGCAAGTTTTTGTTGGAAAACCCGTTTTTGCCCCCACTCGCGCAAAAATTTACAGTTTAGCCACAGCCTTGCCCCCTCTTTTATTTGACACCGCCCCCGGGGTGCAGTAAAATAGTATGGTTAAAAGACATACCTTGCCGTACTGTGCTTTCCGGGGCTCGCGGGGCCACCGGCAAAGCGGCGCCGGCAGTGCCGTCCCTTGACAGGCAACAGTCCGTTTTCAACGGACATCAGCCTGCCCGCGGGCCGTCCCCGCCCTCATCCGCTTTTCCGCCGCCCCCGCTCGCCCCTGCCCGTTTCCTTCGGGCAGATCACTACTCACCAAAGGAGAACACCAAACTATGGGACTCGTCGATAAACTGTTCGGCTCCTACAGCGCCAAGGAGCTCAAGCGCATCCGCCCCCAGGTGGATGCCGTCCTGGCCCTGGAGGACCACTACCGTCAGATGGATAATAAAACCCTGCAGGGAGAAACCGCCCGCTTCAAGGAGCTCTTGGCAAACGGCAAAACCCTGGATGACATCCTGCCGGAGGCCTTTGCCGCCTGCCGGGAGGCCGCCGACCGCGTGCTGGGCATGCGTCACTTCCCCGTCCAGGTCATGGGCGGCATCATCCTGCACCAGGGCCGCATCGCGGAAATGAAAACCGGTGAGGGCAAAACCCTCGTTGCCACCCTGCCCGCCTACCTCAATGCCCTCTCCGGCAAGGGCGTGCATGTTGTCACCGTCAATGAATACCTCGCCCGCCGTGACAGCGAATGGATGGGCAATCTCTACCGCTGGATGGGCCTCACCGTGGGCCTCGCCATCAGCGGCATGAGCCCCGATGAAAAGCGTGCCGCCTACGCCGCCGATATCACCTACGGCACCAATAATGAATTCGGCTTCGATTACCTGCGCGATAACATGGTGGTCTATAAGCGCAACTGCGTCCAGCGCGGCTGGAATTACGCCATCGTCGATGAGGTGGACTCCATTCTGATCGATGAAGCCCGTACCCCCCTCATCATCAGCGGCGCCGGCGAAAAATCCACCGACCTCTATGAGAAGGCCGACCGCTTCGCCGCCACTCTCACCCCCCTGCGGGTCAAGGAGATGGACGCCAAGGACGACCAAGAGGATATCCAGGCCGATTACATCGTGGATGAAAAGGCCCGCACCGCCACCATCACCCCCCAGGGTGCCCGCAAGGCGGAGCAGTATTTCGGCATCGAGAGCCTCAATGACCCCGAAAACCTCACCCTTGCCCACCACATCAATCAGGCCATCGCCGCCCGCGGCGTCATGCAGCGGGATATCGACTATGTCGTGAAGGACGGCGAGGTCATCATCGTCGATGAGTTCACCGGCCGCCTCATGATCGGCCGCCGCTATTCCAACGGCCTGCATCAGGCCATCGAGGCCAAAGAGGGCGTCACCGTCGCGCGGGAGAACCGCACTCTGGCCACCATCACCTTCCAGAACTACTTCCGCATGTATGATAAGCTGGCCGGCATGACCGGTACCGCCATGACCGAGGAGCAGGAGTTCCGGGATATCTACCGGCTGGATGTCGTGGAGCTGCCCACCAATAAGCCTCTCGCCCGTGTCGATCTCCCCGATGCCGTCTACAAGACCCAAAAGGGCAAGTACGCCGCCATCCTGGATATCATCGCCGAGTGTTACAGCCGCCGCCAGCCCATCCTGGTCGGCACCACCTCCATCGAAAAATCCGAGATGATCAGCAAGCTGCTCAAGGCCCGCGGCATTCCCCACGAGGTACTGAACGCCAAGTTCCACGAAAAGGAAGCCGAGATCGTCGCCCAGGCCGGTAAGCCCGGCGCCGTCACCATCTCCACCAATATGGCCGGCCGCGGTACCGATATCATGCTGGGCGGCAACGCCGAATATCTCGCCAAGGATGCCCTCCGCCGGGAGGGCATGGAGGAGGACCTCATCTACGAAGCCACCGCCTACGGCGAAACGCAGGATGAGACCATTCTCGCCGCCCGCCGCCACTTCCAGGAGCTGCTGCAAAAGTACAAGGCCGAAATCGCCCCCGAAGCCGAAAAGGTCCGTTCCGTCGGCGGCCTGTATATCCTCGGCACCGAGCGGCACGAAAGCCGCCGCATCGATAACCAGCTGCGCGGCCGTGCCGGCCGTCAGGGCGACCCCGGTACCACCAAGTTCGTCATCTCGCTGGAGGATGACCTCATGCGTCTGTTCGGCGGCGAGCGCCTGCAGGCACTGATGAACAGCATGGGCGTCGATGAAAATATGCCCATCGAGGCCAAGCTCCTCTCCAATTCCATTCAGTCGGCGCAGGCCCGCATCGAGGGTATGCACTTCGAGATGCGTAAGAATGTCCTCAAGTACGATGATGTCATGAACCGCCAGCGGGAGATCATCTACTCCCAGCGCCGCCGCGTGCTGGATGGCGAATCGGTCTCCGACAGCATCCGCAAGATGATGCAGGAATACATCACCGCCAGCGTGCAGCAGTACCTAGTGGATGAAAAGAACCACGAGGAATGGAATCTCGATGGCCTGCGGGATCGTTTCATGGGCTGGATCACCGATGAGAACGACCTGCGCTACTCGCTGGAGGAGCTCCGCGGCATGAGCCGGGACGATATCGCCCAGACCCTGCTGGAGAAAGCGGAAGCCCGCTATGAGGCCCAGCGCCAACTCTTCGGCGAATCCTTCGAGGAGATCGAGCGGGTGGTGCTGCTGCGGAATGTCGATACCCTGTGGATGGATCACATCGATGCCATGGAGGAGCTCAAGCGCGGCATCGGCCTGCGCGGCTACGCCCAGCAGGATCCCGTCGTGGCCTACCGCCTGGAGGGCTTTGAGATGTTCGATCAGATGATCGAGGGCATCAAAGAAAATACCGTCAAGATGCTGCTCACCATTCGTCCCCGTCCCCAGGTGGAGATCAAGCGGGAGCAGACCCTCAAGCCCCTGGCCACCGGCGAAGACGGCACCGTCAAGAAGATCCCCATGAAGGCCGATAAAAAGAAGCCCGGCCGCAATGACCCCTGCCCCTGCGGCAGCGGCCTGAAGTACAAAAAGTGCTGCGGCAAATAACCCCCCATACTCCAAAAGACACCCCCGCCGGGGTGTCTTTTTTGCCCCGCCCCACAGGCTCCCCTGTGTAAGGGAAGCTGGCAGCCGCATGGCTGACTGAGGGGTTGCCGGCAAAAGGTAATAATTTCATCTCGCCTTCGGCGGCGCAGAGTCACCGGAGGGTGACAGCCTGTACGCCTGCCCGGCGGGGGGACTTTTCTATGAAGAAAAGTCCCCAAAAGTCACTCGGGGAGGCCCCCGAGACCCCCTACGCGTCGGTACGCCCCGACCGGAAGGTCTACGACCTACCGGATCTGGGGCTAGACGACGCTTATAAGGTTGATTTTTAATTCGGTTCCTGCAGTATCCAAAATAAAATGCGCCGCAGGCACCTTGAGAGCGTATCTGCGGCGCCGTACGGACGATGTTTACATCGTTCGTATCCAGCCGCAGCTTGAGCGTTAGGGGGTCTTGGGGCACAGCCCCAAGTGCGTTTTGGTATGGGGCCCCCGGCGGGACGCAAGGCCCGCTGGGGAAAGGAAGAGCGGCGGAGCGTTGGAGGGCTGTCTATCCCATAGGGATAGCAACCCGACATGGAGCAAAGCCCGCGATGACGCGCACATACAAAAGTAGGCCCCCGCCGGGCAGGCGTACAGGCTTTGCACCCTGCAAAATCAACGCCCCGCCGAAAGCGAGATGAAACTTTGGCATAATTTGTGCCATCAATTCCTCCGTCACGGCTGCGCCGTGCCACCTCCCTTTGCACAAGGGAGGCTTTCGCCGCTAGGCACCCACAAATTCAGCCCCGAAATTCTTTTGCCTCCTTTTCACCACGGAAAAGCAGCCCCCCAACCTCGCCCTTTGTCCATTGTATTTCCCGGCGCGCTATGGTAAAATGATGGCGTAAAATTCACCGGGAGGAGGGACCCCATGGCCCGCGCCGCCAATCAAAAGCTCAAGTGCCTGTACCTGTGGCAGTTCCTACTGCAAAATACCGATGAGGAGCACCCCGCCACCATCCCCCAAATGATCGAATACCTGGCCCGGCACGATATCCCCGCCGAGCGCAAAAGTCTCTACGATGACATCGAAGCCCTGCGTCAGTGCGGCCTGGATGTGGAGTACCGCAAGGCCCAGGGCGGCGGCTACTATGTGGCCAGCCGGGAGTTCCAGCTGCCGGAATTAAAGCTGCTGGTGGATGCCGTGCAGAGCAGCAAATTCCTCTCCCTGCGCAAAAGCAATGCGCTCATCACCAAGCTGGAAAAGCTGGCCAGCCGCTACGAGGCCCAGGCCCTGCGCCGCCAGGTCTATGTCACCCACCGGGTCAAGAATATGAACGAGAGCATCTACTACAATGTGGATGCCCTGCACAGCGCCATCGCCGCCGGCAGCCGTATCACCTTCCGCTATTTCGATTGGGATATCACCGGTAAAAAGAAATACCGGCACGAAGGTAAGCGCTACCAGATCAGTCCCTGGGCACTCCTGTGGGATGACGAAAATTACTACCTCGTCGGCTACGATGCCGAGCACGGGGAACGCCGCCACTACCGGGTGGATAAGATGGAAGCCATCACCCAAACCGGCGAGGAACGCCTGGGAAAAGAGCTCTTCTCCCACTTTGACCCCGCGGAATACTCCCGCAAGGTCTTTGGCATGTACGGCGGCGAGCCTCAGCAGATCACCCTGCAATTTGCCGCGAATATGGCCAATATTGTCTTTGACCGCTTTGGCCGGGATAGGATCCTCACCCCCACCCCGGCAGGCTTCACCATCACCGTGGAGGTGGTGCCCAGTCCGCAGTTCTTCGCCTGGCTCACTGGTCTCGGCACCTCGGTACAGGTTCTCTCGCCCCAGCCGATCGTCCAGCAGTTCCAGACCCACCTGCGGTCGGTCCTCGCGCTGTACGGCTGACCCCCTCACCGGCTTTATCCTCACCCGCTAAAAATCCGGGCTCTGTCCTCGGCAAATCCCCGCAAGCCGCAGGATCGGGCCGCAGGCCGTTTCGGCTGCGCCGAAACACACGAGCTTTGCTCGTGTCGGCGGCTCCGCCGCCGGGCCTGCGGCCCTCCACCCCCGCTCACCACATCCCATTTGATGCTAAGGAGAAAACACCCCATGAAAAAGCTTCTGTTTATCATCAATCCCATGGCCGGCCGCCAGCAGGCCCAAACCGACCTCTACAAAATGGTCAAGATCTTCGCCGACCACGATTATGAAGTCACCGTCTACCCCACCCGCGCCCGACTGGATTGCACCCGGAAGGTGCTGGAGGACGCCGGCCGGTTCGATCTGGTGGTCTGCTGCGGCGGCGATGGCACCCTCAATGAAATGGTCAGCGGCATGATGCAGCGGCAGGACCGCCGCCCCATGGGCTATATTCCGCTCGGCTCCACCAATGACCTGGCCGTCAGCCTGCGGCTGCCCACCCGGGTGGAGGAAGCCGCCCTGCGGGCCGTCACCGGCAATGAGTTCCATATGGATGTCGGCACCCTCAATGACCGCTATTTCAATTACATCGCCGCCTTCGGCGCCTTTACCGAAACCAGCTACGCCACCCCCCAGGAGATCAAAAATGCCCTCGGCCACCTGGCCTATATTCTGGAGGGCGTCAAGAGCCTGGGCAAGATCCTGCCCATCCATGTCAAAATCACCGCCGATGACGAGCAGTTCGAGGAGGATTACCTCTTCGGCGCCGTCACCAATACCATCTCCCTGGGCGGCGTCTTAAAGCTCGATCCCGAAAAGGTTCTGCTGGATGACGGCATGTACGAGCTGCTTTTGGTCAAGAATCCCACCAATGCCCTCGAAGCGCAGGCCATGCTCACCGCCATAATGACCCAAAATTTTGATGGCCCGCTGGTCAAAATGTTCCACGCCTCGGATATCACCTTCGAATCCAGCCACGAGATCAGCTGGACCATCGATGGCGAGTATGGCGGCACCTTCAGCCATACCCACATTCTCAATAACAAAAACGCCGTGACTCTCATCGTATAATTTCGGAATTTTTGCCGGGACCTGGCATCGGGCGGCATCCCAGCCGGCCCTCCGGGCCGGCTACGGCCCCCTGCGGGGGCCTCACGGCGGCTCCGCCGCCGGGGCTGCCGCCCCCAAACCTCTGCCCCCTGCTCCTACTCAGGCAATCAGCATCGCCAGGTCCTCCTCAGCCTCCCGCTCATTATCGGCGGAAAATACAAACCGCCCGTCCTTATCGTAGACCTCCACATGGCCCCGCACAAATCTCATTTCATAGCGCATATCCGGCACCCCTTTCGCTTTACTGCCTCCAGCATAGCAGGCGTGCTGTCCCATAATCCGGACTTATATTTGTTCAGTCCGTCCCGCTTTTGGCTATATGCACCCGCTCTTGATACTACCGCCGCCTATAAGCATCTCTGCTTTTTCCAAAGCTTGCGGCCTTGCCCCGCAAATGTACTCCACCTGCACCGCTCCCTATCAAGCAGCCACTACTATACCCCCTCTGTTGCGCAACTAAGCATGACGGACTTCCATTTGGGGCTGCCTTGCTTTGGGCTGTGCGCACTTGTATTCGTAAATACAGCCGCCCGAAAATATCCCCGCTTTTTCAAGGGCTTGCGGCCATGCCCCGCAAGCGCCCCAACCGCACTCCTGCCAAGCAGCCGCTCCTACGGTCCCCTGCCGCGCAGCTAAGCATGACCGGCCCCTAGCCAGGCCCCCCGCTTTGGGCGGCATCCGCTCAAAAGGTCCTTACGCACTTTCCTGCGTTCTGTCTTCTTGCGCCTGCTTTTTGGCGCCCTACCAATCTCACCCCCGAAAGGAAGCAATCTCTCCATGAAAGCACCCATCCTCCGCAAGGAAACCCTGGCCCCCGGCATCAGCCGCATGGTCCTCTCGGCCCCGGAAGTGGCCGCCCATGCCGCCGCCGGCCAGTTCATCATCCTCCGCCCCACCGAAAACGGCGAGCGCATTCCCCTCACCATCTCGGATTTTGACCCCAAGGCCGGAACCGTCACCATCGTCTACCAGGTGGTGGGCGGCACCACCCTGCTGCTGGATTCCCTCCGGCCCGGTGATACCCTGCCCACCTTCACCGGCCCTTTGGGCCGCCCCAGCCACATTGCAGGCTTCCAGAATGCCGCTGTCATCGGCGGCGGATTGGGCTGCGCCATCGCCCTGCCCACTGCCGCTGCCCTGCACCGCGGGGGCTGCCGGGTCACCGCCATCGCCGGGTTCCGCAGCGCCCAGCAGGTCATCCTGACGCAGGAAATGGCCGCTTCCTGCGACCGTTTTCTCCTCTGCAGCGATGACGGCACCGCCGGGGAGCAGGGCTTTGTCACCGGGGCGCTGGAACGCCTTTTGCAGCAGGGCGAGCGCTTCGACATGGTTTTCGCCATCGGCCCCCTGCCCATGATGAAAGCCGTAAGTGACCTGACCGCCCGCTGGGATACCCCCTGCACCGTCAGCATGAATCCCATCATGATCGATGGCACCGGGATGTGCGGCTGCTGCCGTCTCACTGTGGGCGGGCAGGTGCGCTTTGCCTGCGTGGATGGGCCTGAATTTGACGGACACCAGGTGGATTTTGCTGAGGCCATCCGCCGCAGCCGCATTTACCGCGCACAGGAGCAGCAAAGCCGTGAAGCCACCTGCCGTCTGCTGGGCCTGGAGCCGAAGTAACCATGTATTTTCGCTGAATTTCCGCGCGGCCGGGGCGCCCGAAGGGCAGGCCGTCCGCAGGACGGCCTCGGCGGCAAAGCCGCCGGCTTCGGCGGAGCCGAAGCGCCCTTCGGGCGCCCCACCCCCTGCAGGAGCCCTATCCCCAGCAAACTGCAAGCTCGCCATTTCACGTTGCTTTTTCCCGGTGCAGCGGCCCGGCCCCGTTTTGCCTGCCCCCTGCATCGACCTTCCCCAGCCCCTTGCCGGGCCGGGAACCCGGCCGACTCCCTTGGCCAAAATTTGCGCAGAAGGCTGGAACCGCCCTGCGGGCCGCCTGCCGCTTTCCATCCCATTTTCCCATAAAATCCCTACCCGAAAAGAGGAATCCCCGTGAACCAAAATCTCAATCTTTCCCCCACCGCCGCCCCCATGCCGGTACAGTCCCCGGCTGTCCGCCGCCGCAATTTTGAGGAGGTGGCTCTAGGCTATGATGAAATAACCGCCATGGAAGAAGCCCGCCGCTGCCTCGGCTGCCCCGGCGCACCCTGCCGCGGCGGCTGCCCGGTGGGCGTCCATATCCCGCAGTTTATCGCCAAGGTCGCCGAAGGCGATTTTGCCGCCGCCTGGGAAATCCTCTCGGCAGATAATACCCTGCCCGCTGTCTGCGGCCGGGTCTGCCCCCAGGAAAACCAGTGTCAGGCCGTCTGTGTCCGGGGCAAGAAGGGCGAAAGTGTCGCCATCGGCCGGCTGGAACGCTTTGTGGCCGATTGGCACCGGGCCCAGCAGGAGCCAAAGGTTCCATCCCGCGCCGAAGAAAAGGGCAAAAAGGTCGCCGTGGTCGGCTCTGGGCCGGCCGGCCTGGCCTGTGCGGGGGAGCTGGCCCGGATGGGCTATTCCGTCACCGTTTTTGAGGCGCTGCACACCCCCGGCGGGGTGCTGGCCTATGGCATCCCAGCCTTCCGCCTGCCAAAGGACATCCTGCATGAGGAGATCACCGGGCTGGAAAAGCTGGGCGTCACCATCCAGACCGACACCGTCATAGGCCGGACGATACCGGTGGAGGAGCTGCTGAAGGACGGTTTTTCGGCCGTATTCCTGGGCAGCGGGGCCGGCCTGCCCAACTTCATGGGCATCCTGGGAGAAACGCTGTGCGGTGTTTTTTCCGCCAATGAATGGCTGACCCGCATCAACCTGATGCACGCCGCCGAACCGGGGGCTGCCACCCCCCTTATGCTCGCCAAGCATGTGGTGGTCGTGGGCGGCGGCAATGTGGCCATGGATGCCGCCCGATGCGCCCTGCGCTGCGGCGCCGAGGTGACCATCGTGTACCGGCGGGGCCGGGAGGAGCTGCCTGCCCGGGCCGAGGAAGTGGAGCACGCCGAGGAGGAGGGCATCACCTTCCGGCTGCTGACCAACCCAGTGGAGATCCTGGGGGATGAAAACGGCTTTGTGACCGGGATACGGTGCGACACCATGGCCCTGGGCGAGCCGGATGAAAGCGGCCGCCGCCGCCCCGAGGTGGTGCCGGGGGCACAATTTACCCTGGACTGCGACGCGGTCATCATGGCCATCGGGACGACGCCGAACCCCCTGCTGCACCGGACAACGGCCGGTTTGGCGGCTGACCGGCGCGGGCGGCTGACCACCGAGGAGGGCAGCTGCCGCACCTCCCTGCCGGGCGTTTTTGCCGGGGGGGACGCGGTGACCGGAGCGGCCACCGTCATTTTGGCAATGGGGGCCGGCCGAAAGGCGGCGCAGGAAATTGACGAGTACCTGCGGAAAAACCCCTCCCACTAATAGTGCAAAAACGACCTTTTTTTGCAGCCCAAAGGTTAATAATTCACTTTTTTTCACGAAAAGTTTACGAATGAGGGAAAATATGGATGGAATTTGACTAAATGTTGGATTATATTTCCTGCAAAATGGCATAAAAAAAGCTCCCCGATGGGGAGCTTTTTTATGCGGTTTTAGGGATTATTTTTTGCGGAGGACGACAGCGGAACCGAGCAGGGCCACAACAGCGGCAGCGGCAGCCAGGCCGACAAAGTCATTGGCGCCGGTGGAGGGGTTCTTCTGCTCCTCAGTCTTGGGGGTCTCGGCGGGGGTGGTATCGCTGGGAACGATAATGGTGATGGTCTTATCTACTACGGTGCCGTTGGAATTGATGGTCTTGCCTTCAACAAGGTAGCTTGCATCAATGCCTTTGGTGTAAGTACCACCAGAAACAGCAATGCTACCGCTGGACTTAATCACTTTTCCTTCAAATGTACCACCGCTAATGGTCAAGATTCCCTTATTAACGGTGTTATTAAGGCCATCACTATCCACCGCAATCTCATTATTAGTAGGGCAGGAGAAACTACCGCCATTAATTGTGGCTACATTAGCATTGTAGACTACGCGGTTCCATGCATTGGTGAAAGTTCCGTCATTAATAACCAGTGTAGCACCATCATCATTTTTAATGGTAATCTTACCGCCGCTGAAATTACCACCATTGATGGTCAAAGACGGCTCAGCTTGGTTAGTACCATTAACATAACCTGAACGCTCGTTTGTTGCAGTGTAGGAATAATAGCCATTGTCAATCAAGCTGGAGAAGCGACCTTTAGCTTCATCGCCGTTAGCCAAAGTAACAGTAACTCCATCATTAATGGTCATCTGACCATGATTCAGAATAGTATAATAGCTATTACCTGCCGCACTACTGCCATCTGTGCTTGCTTCTTTGCTACGGTCAAAGGTACCGCCGTTCAGAGTGGTTGTACCATTATTAAAAATCGCTGCACAAGCATGAGATATATTATCCACCTTGCCGGAACCCTCAATAACAAGGGTACCGCCCAATTCCACATAAATAGTGTCCTTGTTTGCTTCATTGGTAAGCGTATAACCATTAAGCTTCAAAGTAACCGTTCTGCCTGCAGGAATTTTAATGCTGGCCTGAATATTAGTACCCAGTGTTACTTCGCCACCGCTTACAACAGCTGCTTGCAGTGCCTCAGCAGTGGTTACAGATTCATCTGCCATTGCCACAACCGGCAGCATGACGCAGACCATGAGGAGCGCCAGGGCAATGCTTAGGAACTTTTTCATTGTGTTAACCTCTCCTTTACTTTGCCCGCAGGGAGTTCGTGTTTGCGTGGCAAACACGGCGACGCCCCCGGGGGCGATTTTATTTTAGTAAGTTAAGGTTATTCCTTTTCCAGGTGAATGTCAAGTGCCTAATGGGAAATTGCAGCGAATTTTTTAATTTCAACATAAACTGACAGCCAAATGGTCGGTTTTACGCGATGGGCGGTGTGATGTAGGTGGCGGGGCGGTAGCGCTCGAAGATGACGGCATCGAAGCGGGCAAGGGCCAGGGGCTCCTTACTTTCATCGCGGACCGTCCATGCGACGCAGGGGGCATGCCATACCTTACGGATGAGGGACAGCGTGCGGGTGCGGGGGGCGGTGAGGTAATTGTAGGCGATGAAATCCGGGGCGGTGAGCCAATTGAACAAAAGCTGCTGAGAGGCCCAGGTGGCGGGGGTGAGGCGGGTCATATTGCCCTCGCCCTCGGTGTAGCGATCGGAGAGCAGGCCGCGGGCGACGGCGGGGGCGTGGTTTTTCATCCACAGGATGACCTGGGGGTGGAAGCTTTCGACACAATACAGGCCGGTGTAATCCCGGAGCTGAGACATCATTTTCTCGCAGAGGGCGGGGTAATTTTTCTGATACTTGACCTCGACGATCATGGGGATCTTCCCCGCGACGATGTCAAGGACCTCCGAGAAGAGGGGGATGCGTTCTTCGGTGCCCAGCAGGCGGAGCTGCTGCAATTCGGCGTAGGATTTTTCATCCACCCGGCCGGTGACGCCGCAGACGCGGTTCAGGGTGTCATCGTGGAAGACGACAAGCTGGCCATCGGTGGTGAGGTGGAGGTCGAGTTCGATGCCGTAGCCGGCTTCCACAGCGCGGCGGAAGGCGGGAAGGCTATTTTCCGGGATGCCATCCTGGGCGCAGTGCAGACCGCGGTGGGCGTAGCGCCGCCCCACAAAGGGGGCCATCTTCTTCCGGGCGGAGGGATCCGGGCGGAGGAGGAGCAGGAGCAGCAGGAACAATACAGCAAGGACAAGCAGGAGGATGAGGAGGGTTTTCATAGGGAGGGACCTCTTTTCGGGTGGATTTTGAGGGAGGGTTTGCGGGAGGGGCGGTGGGCCTGCCCCCTGTTCTGGATCCATTATAGCGCCGTAAGGCGGCGGGTGCAATAAAAAAGGAGGCACCGCTATCCCCGCTGAAAGAGATAACGGTGCCCCTGGTGCCGACGGATGCGAGCTTATCCGTTGCGCTCGGCAAGAAAAAGAGCATAATCCTGGACCGCGCTGCGCTGTTCCTCCGTAAGCCCCTCGGGCAGGAGCAATACATCGGAAGAGGCGGCGGCATAGCCTGGGTAGCGCTCATCACTGAGCCCCATCAGATAATCCACTGAAACGCCGAAAAATCTGGCCAGCCAAACCTTGGTCGCGTCGCTTGGGTCACTTTTCTCTTTTTCGTAGGCGGATATGGTGTGGTGCGAGACGGACAGCATATCCCCCAGCTCGGCTTGTGACAGTCCCGCTGATTTCCTTAGCAGGTATAAGCGGTTTCCTATCATTCCCATTCCCTTCTCTCTTAAGACTGGGCGTTTTTATTGTACCATTCTTTATGCAAAAAAGGAAATACTTTTGACAAAATCTACCCATTTTACAAAAAGAGTTGTTCTGATTTGTCGGAATTGACAGGGTGCCATTTCCAGCAATATTTCCAGCAATCCGCAACTGGGCGCGGGGGGCCCGGGGACCTATAATGGAGATGTAAGCATAGTGCTGAGTGACGAAGGAGGTACATATGATGGAGGTTTTTTCTTTGCACCGGGAGATGACCGGTGAGGAAGGGGAGCAATGCCGGGTGCGCTATTCCCTGACGGAGGACAGCTGCGGCCCGGAGCGATGCTACGGCATCCTGTGCTGTGTGGAGGGAAGCCGGCGGCCCGGCCGGTGCTGCCGCCTGCCCGGCCTGCTGGAAAATCGCGGGGTGGGCGAGCTGCTGGTGGAATATCTGGCGCGGCGGGATGTAACACCCGTTCAGCTGGAGGATATCCTGGTGGAGCTGCTGCCGTGACGGCGGAGCTTGCCGAGAGGGCGCGGCCGCAGGCCGCCCGGGCGAAGCCCGGGCGGGGCGCCCCGAAGGGGCGTCCACGATGCGGAGCATCGTGGACTGCGGCCGCAGCCTGGGCCATGCAGGAAGTGTTTCTCTATAATATAGGTAGGGGCGGCCCGGTTTGGAGCGGGGGCGTCCTTTTTTTGCACCGGGCGGGCGGGTGCGGAATAGGATGGGGCAGCGGGAAAATCCCCGCCAAGCGAGCGAGCAACTTTATTGACATAGATAGCAGGTGACGACTGATGAAACGGACTGTGACGATCCTGGGCGGCGATGAACGCATGGCGTGGCTGGCGGAAAGCCTGCGGCGGGAGGGGTATAGCATCCGGCTGGCGGCGCTGCTGCCCCCTGCCCCCCTGAAAAATCGGCTGCCGCAACCGGAGACCCCAGATAGGCTGCTGCCGGAAAGCGAGACAGTGATTCTGGCGGTGCCGACGGTAGGCCCGGATGGGATGCTGCGCACCCCGACGGTCCCGGAGCGCTACCCCCTGGCGGAGTGCCTGCGGCTGCTGCCGGAGAGGGCGGTGGTGCTGGGCGGCACCCTGCCGCCAGACTGTCGAAAAATCGAGGAGGAACGGCATTTGGCCTACACCGACCTGCTGGCGCTGCCGGAGCTGCAGGAGCTGAACGCCATAGCGACGGCGGAGGGAGCGGTGGCGCTGGCCATGCGGGAGCAGAACACGACCCTATTTGATACGAGGTGCGTGGTGCTGGGCTATGGACGCTGCGGCAGCGCGCTGTGCCGCAGACTGGCGGCACTGGGCGCCAAGGTAACGGCTGCGGCCCGCCGCCGGGAACAGCTGGCGCGCATCTATGCCGATGGGCATACCCCCTGTGATATCAATAAGCTTTCCCCTGCTCTGGACGGCTGCGAAGTCGTTTTTAATACAGTGCCGGCCCCGGTACTGCCGGAGGAGCTGCTGCGCAGGCTGCCGCCGGAAGCTCTGGTGGTGGAGCTGGCCAGCGCGCCGGGCGGCTGTGACGCCGCCGTGGCGGAAGCGATGGGGCTGCGCTACCGGAACGCGCCGGGCCTGCCGGGCAAGGCAGCTCCCCGCACCGCCGGAGAATACTTGGGGCAGGTGATACGCGGCCTGCCGCACTGGGAGGAATGAATAGTGAACGACAAGAAATTGGGCTTTGCCCTCTGCGGCTCCTTTTGCACGCTGGAACGCACCCTGCGAATGATGGCGGAGTTGGTTTCGGCCGGGTGGGAAATCCAGCCGATCATGTCACCCATTACTTACGGGACGGATACCCGCTTTGGCACGGCGGAGCACTGGCGCGACCAGGTGGAGGCCCTATGCGGCCGGCCCATTTGGCACACGGTGGCACAGGTGGAGCCCATTGGGCCCCGGAAGCTCTTAGACATCCTGCTGGTGGCGCCCTGTACCGGCAATACCCTGGGCAAGCTGGCGGGTGGCATCACCGATACACCGGTAACGATGGCGGTGAAGGCCCATCTGCGCAATGACCGCCCGGTGGTGCTGGCGGTTTCCACCAATGACGGACTGAGCGCGAGCGCGGCGAATATTGGGGCGCTGCTGTGCCGCAAAAACTACTACTTTGTGCCCTTTGGGCAGGATGACCCCCTGAAAAAGCCGACCAGTCTGGCGGCGGAGCTTTCCCTGACCGGGGCGGCGCTGGCAGCGGCGCTGGAGGGCCGGCAGTTGCAGCCGATGCTGCGGGGGATGCCGGTGGGATAAATTTGTGCCGGAAGCGGGCCCGCAGGGCCGGCGCCGCGCAGCGGCGCCGTAGGCGGCCACCGGCCGCCAAAGCCGTCCGCAGGACGGCTGCCCTGCGGGCTAAAGCCTGCGGTTTGCAGGGGTCTGCCGGGGGAGGTGGCGGGCCCCTTTTGGCAGGTTTGCGGGGAGGGAGGGGCGCAGCCCCAGCCGCCCGGAGGGCGGCTGACGGCGGCCGAAGGCCGCCAGGATCGCCCCGGAGGGGCGATCGGGCTGCGCCCTGGCTTTCGCCCAGCACAAACTCTGCATGGAGAACCACAAAATGCAAGAACGGTGCTTCTCCTGCAAAAGTGTGGTCTGCCATTCAATTTTAGGGGGATTTTCCCATTGCATTGCCTAAAACAGCCGCGAAAACGCAAGAAAGAATTTTCTTTCCTGCGTTTTTTGTTGTAAAACTCTTGATTTTATCTCCGTCATTCGGTATGATAAGGGGGAATACTTTACAGAAAGAGGGGTTAAGTATGACGCAGGATCTGCTTCAGCTGATCAGTAATGAGATGAAGGGCTTTTCCAAGGGGCAGAAGCGCATTGGCGCTTTTATCCTGGAGCATTACGATAAAGCGGCCTTCATGACCGCCGCCAAGCTGGGCGAAACGGTAGGAGTCAGTGAATCCACCGTGGTGCGCTTTGCGGCCGAACTGGGCTTTGAGGGCTATCCCCAGCTGCAAAAATCCCTGCAGGATATCATCCGCAACCGGCTGACCACCGTACAGCGCATGGAGATCATTGATGAGCAGCTTTCCGGCGGCGTGGATGTCCTGCACCGGGTCATGTCCTCCGATGCCGATAAGATCCGCCGCACGCAGGAGGAGATAGACCCCAAAGACTTCGATACCGTCATTGATTCCATCATCAGTGCTCACCGCATTTATATTCTTGGTCTGCGCTCCTCCGGGGTGCTGGCCGGGTTCCTTTCCTTCTACTTCAATCACATCTTTGAGGATGTGGTGAATGTAGGGGCCGCCCAGGGGGAGACCTTTGAGCAGATGCTGCGCATCGGGCCCAATGATGTGCTCATCGCCATCAGCTTCCCGCGCTATTCCCAGCGGACGCTGAAGGCGGTGCATTATGCCAAAAAGCAGGGCGCCTGCATCATCGGCATTACCGATTCCACCAGCGCGCCGCTGGCCGCCATGGCCAACCATGTGCTGCTGGCCCGCAGCGAGATGGCTTCCTTTGTCGATTCGCTGGTGGCGCCCATGAGCCTGCTGAACGCCATCATCGTAGCAGTGGGTCTGCGCAAAAAGCATGAGACCAGCAATACCTATGCCATGCTGGAGCGCATTTGGAGCGAATACGATGTGTACGAGAAAAATGAGGAGATCCATTCCGCGCCATGAGAAACGAATTTGACCGAATCGTTATCGGTGGCGGGGCCGCCGGCTTATTCGCGGCCGGGTGGGCCGCTAAAAGCGGCCTGCGGGTGCTGGTGCTGGAAAAGCGGGAGCGTCCCGCGCGCAAAATACTGGTGACAGGCAAGGGCCGCTGCAATGTGACCAATCACTGCTCTCCGCAGGAATTCATAGCGGCGGTGCGGCGCAACCCCCGCTTTTTGATGAGCGCCATCTACGCCATGACGCCGCAGGACACCATGGCCTGCTTTGAGGAGCTGGGGGTGGCACTGAAAACCGAGCGCGGCAACCGGGTGTTCCCGGTAAGCGACCGCGCCATGGATATTGCCGACGCGCTGGTGCGCTTTGCCCGGCAGGGCGTCGTGCAGATAAAACAGGCCACCGTCAGCGAGCTCATCCAAAGGGATGACGCCGTAGTGGGTGTTAAAACCGAAGCAGGCGAAGAATTCTTTGCCCCGCTGACTATTCTGGCGACCGGCGGCAAAAGCTACCCCGGCACCGGCAGCGATGGCAGCGGCTACGCCCTGGCGGCTGCCGTGGGACACACTATTATTCCTCCGCGGCCCTCGCTGGTGCCCATCATCTGCGAGAATACGGACAAGCAGTTTACCACGCTGATGGGGCTTTCGCTGCGCAATGTAACGCTGAACCTCATCCAAAAGAAAAACGGCAAGGTGATATACAGCGAGCTGGGCGAGATGCTGTTCACCCATTTTGGCATCAGCGGGCCGCTGGCCCTGACCGCCAGCAGCTATATGGATGTTCCCACCGATTACCGCATCACTATAGACTGCAAGCCGGGGCTGACCCCTGAGCAGCTGGATGCCCGGATGCTGCGGGACTTTGAGGGGAGCCCCAACCGGGCCTTTGGCAACGCGCTGGAGGCACTGCTGCCCCATTCCCTTATCCCTGTGGTGGTGGCCAAAAGCGGCATTCCGGCCGAGCGGCGGGTGAACCAGCTGACCCGTGAGGAGCGGCAAAAGCTGGGGGCGCTGATCAAGGCCTTCCCGCTGACCCCGCAGGCGCTGCGGCCCATTGAAGAGGCGGTCATTACCGCCGGGGGCGTAAGCGTAAAGGAGATAGACCCCCGCACCATGCGAAGCAAGCTGGTGAAGGGGCTGGCCTTTGCCGGCGAGGTAATGGATGTGGACGCCGTGACCGGCGGCTATAATCTGCAAATTGCCTGGTCTACCGGCTATTTGGCCGGGACGGCCGAACTATCATAAAACTCTGCGAAAGCCGGGGGCCCGCCGCCCCGCCCGCGCCTACGGCGCGGTAAGGGGCGCCCCCTGCGGGGGCGCCCCTCCGGCGGCAGCCCGCAGGGCTGCCGCCGCGGGGCGGCGGGCCCCGGCTTTTTGCACAGACTATTCCGAAAGGCAGGAAAAACACCATGGTCTCCATCGCGATCGACGGGCCGGCAGGGGCCGGCAAAAGCAGCATCTGTACCAGGCTGGCCCAGGAGCTGCACTACCTGCATATTGATACCGGCGCGCTGTACCGTGCGGTGGGCCTTTTTGTGCTGCGGCAAAATAAAAACCCCGCCGACCCCACCGATGTCCTCCCCCTGCTGCCGCAGATCCACATTGACCTGCGGTTTGAGGCGGGCGAGCAGCGCATCCTGCTGAATGGCGAGGATGTTTCGGAGGCCATCCGCCTGCCGGAGGCCTCCGCGGTCGCCTCCGCCGTTTCCGCCCTGCCGGAGGTACGGGCCTACCTGCTGGAGCAGCAGCGCAGCCTGGCCCGGCAGTACAATGTCATCATGGATGGGCGGGATATCGGCACGGTGGTGCTGCCCCAGGCCACCATTAAAATTTACCTAACCGCCGCCCCGGAGGAGCGTGCCCGCCGCCGCTGGCTGGAACAGCAGCAGAAGGGCATAAAAGAAAGCTACGAGGATGTGCTAGCCGCCGTCATTAAGCGGGACTACGATGACAGCCACCGGGCTGCCGCCCCGCTGCGCCAGGCGGAGGACGCGTGGCTGTGCGACAGCACCCATCTGGATTTTGAGGGAACGGTGCAGGCCATGCTCACCTACATCCGGCAGCGGATAGGGGAAGTGCCATGCAGGTGACCGTTGCCAAAACCGCCGGGTTCTGCTTTGGGGTGCGGCGGGCGCTGGAGCTGACCCAGAAAAGTGCTGCCCTCTCCCCCACCTGCACACTGGGGGAGCTCATCCATAACCGGCAGGTGGTGGAGGAGATGGCCGGGCAGGGCGTTACGGTGATAGAGCGCCCCGAAGACGCCCCCGCCGGTGCCGCTGTGGTGATCCGCTCCCACGGGGTAGGACCGCAGGTCTATGATACCCTGCGGGCACAGGGCAGCCCTGTAATAGACGCCACCTGCCCTTTCGTCAAGCGCATCCACCAAATTGCCGCCGAGGTACCGGAGAACGGGCTGCTGCTGCTGGCCGGCCGCCGGGAGCATCCGGAGGTGCAGGGCATCCTGGGGTACTGCCGGGGGCAGGCTTTGGTTTTCTCTTCGGCGGAGGAAATGCAGGAACTGCTGGCATTTCTGCCATCGGATGGCAATATCCCCGTCATTTTGGCGGCTCAGACCACATTTTCTTTGCGCGAATGGGAGAAAATATTATTTTTCGCAAAAAAAGTGTGTACAAATCTAAAAGTATTTGATACAATATGTAGAGCGACCATTGAACGGCAGTCCGAGGCAAAACAGCTGGCCCAATCTGCCGATGCCATAGTGGTGGTAGGGGGACTGCACAGTGCCAATACCGCGGCTCTGGCGGCGCTGTGCGGCAGCTATTGCCCCACAGTGCAGGTCGAAACGGCGGACCAGCTGGAACGCCACCGGGAGGCCCTGCGGGGCGCCCGTTTTATCGGTATTACTGCCGGCGCTTCAACCCCGGCTTGTATCATTAAGGAGGTTCAAAATTCCATGAGCGTATTGGAAAACAACACTGAAGAAATGAACTTTGGGGAGCTGCTCGATCAATACTCCAAAAGTATACATAATGGGGAGAAGGTAACGGCCGTTGTTACAGGCATTAAGCCGACGGAAATTTCTGTTGACGCCGGCACCAAGCATGCCTGTTATGTACCGCTGGATCAGCTGACCAGCGATCCCTCTGCCAAGCCCGAGGACATCGTCAAGATTGGCGATGAGCTGGAGCTGATGGTCGTCCGCGTCAATGATGTGGAAGGCACCGCCATGCTCTCCAAGACCCGTCTGGATGCCGTAGCCGGCTTCGAGAAGGTCATGAACGCAGGTGAGACCGGCGAGGTCCTCACCGGCGTTGTCACCGAGGTCATCAAGGGCGGCGTTCTGGTCCTCACCAATGGCGTCAAGGTATTTATCCCCGCCAGCCAGACCGGTGTTCCCCGCGATGGCGACCTGAACACCCTGCTGCGCAAGGAAGTCAGCTTTAAGATCCTGGAAACCAACCGTCAGCGCCGCCGTGCCGTAGGCTCCATCAGCGTAGTGGCCCGCGAGGCCCGCAAGGAGCTGGCCCAGAAGTTCTGGGACGAGGTAGAAGTAGGCAAGGTTTACACCGGCAAGGTGAAGAGCCTAACCAACTTCGGCGCCTTTGTGGATCTGGGCGGCGTGGATGGCCGTATCGGCCTGACCGACCTGACCTGGCTGCGCGTCAAGAGCCCCGCTGAGGTCGTTTCCATCGGCGATACCGTAGAGGTTACCGTAAAGGATATTGACCGCGAGAACAACCGCGTGTCCCTCATCTACAAGAAGACCGAGGACAATCCCTGGGAGAAGATTAAGACCATGTATCAGGTCGGCGATGTCGTTCCCGTCAAGATCATGTCTCTGACCACCTTCGGCGCCTTTGCGCAGATCATCCCCGGTATCGATGGCCTGATTCACATCTCTCAGATTGCCCGTGAGCGTGTAGAGAAGGTAGCGGATAAGCTTTCCGTTGGCCAGGTAGTGGATGCCAAGATCACCGAGCTGGACTATGACCGTCATCGCGCCAGCCTGTCCATCAAGGCTCTGCTGACCGAGGAAGCCCCCGAGGAAGAAGCCGCTGAGGAAGAGGCTCCCGCCGAGGAATAATCCCTAAGCAAAATTATCCGTCCCCTGGCCGCTGTGGCCGGGGGACTTTTTCTTGCCGGCTGCTTTGGCGGTGGGGGGCAGGCTTCGGGCCGCAGGCACCCCGGCTGCGCCGGGGCCGGCGGGCTGCGCCCGCCGCGGCCGTCCGGAGGACGGCCGGCCTGCGGCCCGGAGCCTGCCCCCTACCGCAAAGGATATTTTTTTGCAAACCGGGCTTCCGGCATTGACAAACCGGCCATTTTCTGCTATCCTTAAACAAGTAATCGTTACTGTTTAAGGAGTGATCCCATTGAAATATTCCCGCCAAAGAGAGCTGATCCTGGAAACGGTTCAGCGCTCCGATGACCACCCCACCGCGGATACCATCTATACCCGGGTGCGGGCGCAGGACCCCAAAGTGAGCCTGGGCACCGTATACCGCAACCTGAACCTGCTGTGTGAGAACGGTCAGCTGCTCAAGGTTCCGATCCCCGGGGCCAGCGACCGCTTTGACCACACGCTGGGCGACCACGCCCACGCCTACTGCGAGGTGTGCGGCAGCGTGACCGATGTGCTGCCCCAGGCCCTGCCCATGCTGCAGGAGGCCCTGAAGGGCGGCTGCGGCTTCCAGGTGCATCAGATGAACCTGGTGCTGGAGGGTGTTTGCCCCGAATGCCAAAAGAAAATACAGTAAATCCCCCTAGCAAAAAGCCCCCCCAACTGGGAGGACTTTTTCTTTTGCCTTGCGGCAGATCATTTTTCCGCGGTCTTGGCCCCCAGCGCCTTTACAGCTGCTGTAAAGTCAGATTTCTTTACATAGATGAAGTAAGCGGTCACCATCTCGGATTGCTTGCCAAAGCTGCCGTCTCGCGGCCGCTCCGAGGTGATAGCATGGGGCGCGGTGCGGTGAATCTCCCGTACCAGGTAGGCAATATTCTGCTCCGCCAGTACCCGGCAGATGTGGATCTTTTCCTCCAGCGCATAGGTGACAGCCAGCTGACGGCGGTTAAAAATGGTAATCACAAGCTCACTCCTTTACAAGATATAATACAAAATGTAATATTATTTGACTTTATACTGCTTATTGTGCCGTTATTCGGCGGCCGCCACAATAGCGATCCCCGCGGAAGCGCCAATGCGGTTGGCCCCGGCTTCGATCATCGCCATCGCGGTCTCATAGTCCCGGATGCCGCCGCTGGCCTTGACGCCCATCTCCGGCCCCACAGTTTTGCGCATCAAAGCAATATCGTGGGTGGTGGCCCCGCCGGTGGAAAAGCCGGTGCTGGTCTTGACAAAATGTGCCCCGGCGGCCTTAGCGGCCTCGCAGGCCTTCACCTTTTCCTCATCGGTCAGCAGGCAGGTCTCAATGATGACCTTGACGGTGTGCCCGGCCGCAGCCTTTACCACGCCCTCAATATCCCGCTGCACCAGCGCCCAATCGCCGGCTTTCGCGGCACCCACATGGATGACCATATCCAGCTCCTCGGCGCCCATGGCGGCACAACTGGCGGCTTCGGCGGCTTTCTGCTCCGGGGCAATGGCGCCCAAAGGGAACCCCACTACGCAGCAAACCTTTACACCGGTCCCTTTCAGCAGGCGGGCGGCCAGCGGAATATAAACCGGATTGACACACACACTGGCAAAGTGATACTCCGCCGCTTCGGCGCACAGCTTCTCGATCTGGGCCGGGGTGGCCTCGGGCTTTAACAGGGTATGGTCTATCATCGCGGCAATGGTCTTCTTATCCATCATTTTTACCTCCGTTTATTGTGGTTTTCTCCGCCCCCAGTATAGCACAGTCCCCGCCCCCGGTGCAAGATGCCTCTCCCCTGTTTCCTGCCGCTTTTGAGGGCTTTGTGCAGGGGGCTCGCTCGGGGCGCAGCTCGCTCCGGCTCCGCCGGAGCAAAGCAGGCTCCGCCTGCTTTCACCGCCCTGCGGGCGGTGGGGCTGCGCCCCGCCCCCGGCCCTGCACAGGCTCAAAAATACCCGCAGACCACAAAGCAGCAGCCTGCAGGTATCTTTTGGGGTTATGCTTCGCCCTGGTAGGTCAAATTCCTCCACTCATAAAGCATCGCCGTGATCTTATTATCCTTGGGCTTACCGGTATCCAGCGCCAGTGCGTCGGTGGTGCCATCTGCCCGCCGGGTCGTGATGTAATATCCCGTTTTCCCGGTCTTATAAGCTTTCACCAACTGCTGCGGCTCCATATCCTCACACCGGCAGTAAATGGCGTCACCATCCCGGTAGATGGTCAGCGTGTAGCCATCACCGTATTCCATGTCCTGCCATCGTCCGCCAAAAATCTCCTCAATCTCGGTCAGGGGCATCTCCTCGGCGGAATCCAGCACACTGGGCAGCCGCTGCCACTCCATGTTATCCAGCAGCGCATGGGGCACCAGGATGATCCAATCCGTCCCGTAGTTATCGTTCTCCATGTACTGGGTACCCCTCAGCACCATCCCCTGTGCTGTCATTTTGATGGCGTTACATGTCCAGCTTCTGCTCTGCTCTACGCCATCCAGCCATTCCGCCACCGGGATATCTAACTCAGCGCTCTCGCCGCTTTCCGGGTCAAAGGCCAGCACAGTAAGATGCCCTGTTGCGGTATAGTTGGTTTCCGCTGTCCACAGGCGGCCGTTATGTTCCATGCCGTAATACAGCTTCGTCGCCATACGGGTGGGGGTGCCATAGGGCAGCTCCTCCACCGGGAGGCTGTAAAACGCCATCTCCGATACGCTGCCGCTTTCATCATCGGTAAAGAAATTCTCGTTCATCACCGTCCAGAACAGCTTGCCATCCAGCAGCCGGATGCCCGAAAGCCCATTCCCGTTCATTTTGCCCAGGTTCATCCAGGTCACTTCCCCGGTGGAAAGGCTGTAAATCCCGTAATCATTGCTGTACCGGTAGTAGTTGCTGCTGATGACCAGTCTATCGTTATCCAGCCACAGCTCCGGCCTGTAATACCTGTCATACTCCCAAATTTCCCGGTCCAGTCCGGTCTCTATCACCGTCACCCCGTCAATGGTCAGGCTGCCATTTCCGGTTGCATCCGCAAAGTGCTGCCCATCCGGACTTTTCAGCATAGTATATCGGCTGCCCTCCGGCACATAGTCGCGGCTTTCCAACCGGCCGTCGCTCCACACCTCGGTTTCCACCACACGGGTCGGCTGATAGTAGCCAAATACCGTCCCAACATTTTGGGAATACTCGGTGCGGATAATAATGGATTCCCTCGTTGCCTCGGTCTCGGTATCTCTCCCTATTGTATTATCAAAGACATTTCTCATCCAGCCGCCGCAGGTCAGGGGCGTTTCCACCGCCGTGTAGCTGCCATCCAGCCGCAGCAGCACCACCGCGATGGTCTTTCCATCCTCATAGTCCCCCCGAATGACCGGGATCGCCATGGTGCCATCCGCCAGCAGCCGGGGACTCATAGTAGTACTAAAAACCTCATTGTAGCCGTCGCCCTCCGGCACTGGGCAGGTATACAGCGGCTGCCATCCGCTCCCGGAAAGCATTCCGCCGATACTCATCGCAACCACACCATTCTCCAGCTCAGTAGGTACGGTGCGGTTGCTCACATACTTCCAGCTGCCGTCCTCCGCTATCCTTACGGTCAGTTCCCTATTGTAGTTGGGCTCTCTCCCATTAAAGGTAAATCCGTAACGGATCCGCAGCAGGTCGCCCTCCTGCACTGCTTCTTTGGCAAAGCATGACCAGCTAATGCCCGTCTCTGTTACCCACAGCATTGTCCCGTTCCCATCGGGGTCCAGCAGGCTCCGCAGCTTTTCCTCGCTGATGTCAAACCACTTCAGCAGCACCTCCTCGATTTCATCGATAGGCACCTCATGCCCCTCCGGGTAGTCTGTTTCGCCATCGGTCAAAAACCAGCACAATCTTGCCCACCACAATGGATCGGTGATCCCCTCCGGCGAGGTGAAATTCTGTGTGCACCCCTCCGCCAGCGGGTATAGATAGGTTTTGGTCAGCTCGTAGCGCTTGTTGTAGTCCTCATAGGTATCCAGCGGTGAAAATACTTCGTATATATAATCCACGCTATCGATAATGGAAAGCTCGCCGCAGCTGTTCAGCCTTATCTCCCCCGCCTGCTGGTACAGCACATTTTCCCAGTCCACGGTGTCGCCATAACCGGTCAGTGACGCCTCTTGAAAAGCCGCCACCCCGTCCTTTACGGTCAGCCGCATGCCATCTATCCCTTGGCAGTCATTGCGGTCATAAAAGTTATAATACCGCAGCTCGGCGTCCTCCCCAGCCTGCATCTTTTTTACCGCGGCCCGCACTGGAGCGCTGTCGGTCAGCGGCACATAGTTGTAGGCAATGACAGTCGCGGTTTCCTCGGCCAGCGCCGCCTTGTACTGGGCGCTTTGCAGCACCTCCTGCGGCACCCCCTCGGTGGAAAGGATCTTCTCACTTCCTCCGCACCCCACCGCCAGCAGCAGCACCGCCGCCAGCAGCACCAAAATTCTCTTGTTCACGGTTTTTTGTCCTCCTTTAGGTTCTGTTCACTTCACCGGTCGCAAGGTTCAGCTCGTAGGATGCACCATCCTTGCCATGTTTGCCATCTACATAGAAGCACAGGTAGCCGTCCTTCTGCTCATTGCTGGTAATGCGAACCGGCCCGCCCTCTTCGTAACGTCCCGGATTGATCTTGGTATCCCAGTCATTTTGCAGCTGTCCGGTGCTATCCAGCACCGCCGCGTGAATGGTCGTATCCCCGGGCAGGATGCTCCAGCCGTCCCAGTCTGCCGGCAAAGCCGTCCAAAGGACAGCGATCCTCTTCTCTGCCCGGTAGCCTCTTACCAGCATCACATAGGGAATGTCATCTCCGGTTACCAGTTCACTGGGGCTCCAGCTGTAAACGGGGCTGCGGTCCTCCGCCACCGCCATAATGGCCGCCGGGTCGTAGTAATAGACGCCCCGGTCATCGCTGACCCACAGCAGTCCCTCCGCGGTAAAGCCCAGCCTCATATAGGTAAGTCTATTCCCATAGGAATCGTTTTTGTCATAAAACACCTGCGGCACCACCCGCATACTGCCGCTGCTGTCCAGCAGCACCACCATCGCCTTATCATGCTCTTTGTTGATCTCACGGCTGTATGCCCGGTATTTGGCGCCCGGAGAATAGAAGTCCTCGCTGCCGCTTCCGGTTCCTGTTCCGCTTAGGATATCGGAAGCCGACACACGGGAAGCCTTCATGATCTCCAGCATTTCATCGGTATAGCCCATCGCCTTGGCCTTCTCCAAAAAATTCTCATCGGCGTAGGAAACAACGGTCGGGTCATTGGTGCTGGCCAGCTGGCTCTCCCCGGTCGTGAGGTTCAGGCACCAGCGCTCCCACAGCTGGGTGCCGTCCGGCAGGTAGCGGCTGCCGTTTTCATCATAGTAATTGCTGTAATACATCAGCCCATCCCGCACGATGACCTGGCCCATATCCCGGTGGCCCCAGTAGTTGCGGTACACATACTGCGGCAGGGTCAGCACCCGCACCGGCTCGGTGATGTCATTCCGGTCCAGCACCGCCACCTTCCAGTGGCTGCTGCTCTTCTTGTATTCCCCGTTCCAGGCATCGGGCACCTCGCCGCTGTTATAGGGAAAATAGGTCAGCGCCAGGGTATCCCCGCCCCGATCGTCAGCGTAGAGGTACTCAATATTGATCGCGTCACAGCCATCCATCGGCAGATTGGTCTTATCATACACCATGGCCGGCGCCTCCGGCTTTGCCGCATCGTAAATATAGAGGCCATCCTGCCGTATGATACCGAACAGCGTGCCGTCCTCCTCATCCGAGATCTGCTGGAAGCTCTCATAGGGGGTATTCTCCAGCAGCGTGGCCAGATGATGGGTCTCACTGTCGTACAGGTAAAAATTATACTTGTTATAGCCGTCGGCATCATCCATGCCAAGGTAGCTCACAAAAAGCCGGTAGCGGCTGCCCTCCGCAAAGACCCAGCTCGCCTCCTCATTCAGGGCAATCAGTCCGCTGCCGCTCTGCTCCACCAGGATCCCCGTCGAATCAACCGGCATAATGGCAATACTGCTGTTCCGACTGGGGCTGTACAGCGAATATCCGCCATCGCCCTTCGGGTTCAGGTAGATGACCATATCCTCAAAGTTGAAAAGCGCCGCGTCCTCCGGTGTGATAAGGCTCTCAGAAGTATATCCGTTCCATTGGGTTACCTCGGGGTTTTCCAGGCCGGAAATATTCAGCGGTTCCGTCCGCCAGTACGAAAGGTGATAACCGTCCTCAGCGCGGTAAACACTCACCTGCTGCTGTCCCCAGCCCAGCAGGCGGCAGCCTTCGGTGCTGCCATCAATAAAAACATAGGTATCCGACGCGTAGTATTCGGCCTTGGTGGCAATCAGTTCCCAGCCGGTGGTCTCCGGGTCATCACTCGGCTCCACCTGCAGCTCGCCCTCCGGCTTTGGCATCACCACTGTCTCGATGTCATAGTCCCGGCTGATGTATTTCCAGCCGCCATCCTCCTCCAGCCGTATGGTGATGGCATACCGGCCGCAGCTCTCGTGGGTCTGGGTATAGTCCGCCATGTGCTGCGCCAGGAAGCCCTCATCGCCGGGCTGGGCCTCATACAGACTGTATCGGATGGTTAGGGTATCCCCCTCGATCGTGGCCTCCCGGGCATAGGCAAACAGGTTATCCCCCAGTTTCCACGGGCTCACCCAAAAGTAGCCGTCATAGTTGTGGAGATCCTTCAGAGAGGCGTCCGCCATTTCGGGGCTCATATCAAAGTGCTTCTGGATCGCGGCCGCGACCTCCTCCTGCGGCAGGTAGAAGTTCTGCGCGTTGGGCAGCTTGCCGCTGGCATCGTAGTTGGTGTCCATCAACTTGGCCAGCTCCGCCCGCTTTTCGGCATCGGCTGTGCCATAGGCGGCGGCCAGGTCCAGCTTCTCCTCGCCGGTATAGCCGTACAGCTCATAGATGGCGTATTTCAGCAGTGGCCCGGATTTCAGCTCTTGGTAGCCGGACCAGTAGATATCACCCATGGCCGCCAGCGGCGCCAGGTATTCCCGGCTCAGGGCGTCCATATCGTTCAGGTCGATGTTGTAACGATTTTTCCCGCCATCGGGGGTGCAGGCCACCAGCGAACCGGCCACAGCCGCCGCCAGCAGCAGCGCCGCCAGCGCCAGTGTGCCCCGGTGCTTTTTCGTGGTATCAAAAATGGTGGCAAGGCGGTTTTTCAGCGTCTTTTTGCCGCTGTAAAAATTGGTGGTGAACAGGGTGCGGCGGCTCATGCCGGCCCGCACAACAGCCAGCAGGCACCGGCCGTATTCCTCCCGGTAGGCCTCATCCCGCCCGGCCACCACGGCCTCATCGCAGGAAAGCTCCAGGTCCCGGTCGGCGGCATACACCATCAGCCACACCATCGGGTTAAACCAGTGGATGGCATTGGCCAGCATCAGCAGCAGCTTATACCAGATATCCCGGCGGCGGTAATGGATCAGCTCATGCCGGAATACCAGCGAAAGCTGCTCCGTAGAGAGCTCCATTTCCGGCAGCAGCAGGGTCGGCTTAATGGCCCCAACGATCATGGGGCTGCCTACGGCGGCCGTATAGACCGGCAGCGGCTTCTGCCCTCCCGCCGCGGCGGATTCCCTTTCCAGCACAGCCAGGATGGCTTCATCGGTCAGGGGGCGGCGGCTGCGGGAGAGCTTTACTCTCAGCGCCAGGTAGCTGCCCAGCTGCCACAGCAGGAACAGTGCGGTCCCCGCTGCCCAGCACCAGCCCACCGCTTCCATCACCGGGATAGAACGGGTACCAGCCGGGGTGGGGGTGATCGCCGGCTCCGCCGGTTTAGGCGTTTCGGCGCTCGGCCCGGTCGGGGCGGTCGTCCCCGCCTCGATCTGCTGGTAGGGGTCGTTTTCCGCCGCTCCCGGCACCACCTGGATCGGGTCTCCGACCGGGGCGGGTTCAGTGGGGGCGGGCTCCTCCCGGCTCACCGGGTAGGTGAACTCTCCCTGGGGCTGCGGCAGGGTAACTACCGGCTGCGGCAGGGTGATGCCAACGGGCAGCAGCAGCCGCACCGCGATGAGCAGCCAGGCCCAGTACCGCCACTTGGCAGTAAAGCGGCGGCCAAGCAGCGGGCCTGCCGCCAGCAGCACCGCTATCACCAGTGCCATCGGCAGGGTCAGCTCCAGCAGGGCAGTCATCAGTCGTTCCATCCTTGTCAGCTCCTCTCTTCCTCACGGGCACGGCGCTGCCCGGCTATAAATTCCTCCAGCTCCGCCAGATCACGGTCGGTCAGGTCCCGGCTTTCCACCAGGGATGCCACCATGCGGCGAAGGGAGGACTGGTACATCTTCCCCAAAAAGCTGCGGTTGGCCCAGCGGCGGTAATCCGCCTCGCTGACTAGGGGACGGTACAGGTTGTGCCGGCCCTGCCGCTCCACCGAAAGATAGCCCTTTTCCACCAGCTTGGAAAGCAGGGTGAGCAGGGTGGTATCGGCCCAGTTGTGGCTTCGCAGCTGCTCCTCCAGATCCGCGCGCTGCACGGGCGGAGGGCTTTGCCAGATGGCCAGCATGATATCCAGCTCGGCATCGGATAGTTTTTTCTCGGGCAGTTCCATAGGGGCCTCCTTCATCTTCTACGGGTTTAGAATTCATCTTCATTCTATCATCGTAGAATGCGGTTGTCAATGGTCATTCTGCAAGTGTAGAATTTATTTTCTATATCCGTAGAATGTGCATCGGGCGGGTTTGCATGGCGTGCCTGGGCAGGGTTTTCTGCCGATCCCCCGGGTCCGGCCCCGCAGGCCGGCCAAAGGCCGGTGGGCGGGCAACGCCCACCCCGGCCGCGGCGCAGCCGCGGCCCCTGCGGGGCCGGACCTGGGGGACGGCGAAAACCAGCCAAGGATACAAATCCCCCCTACCCTGTATAACGCCGCAGACCCCAAAAATGCAACACGATTTGGCCCAATTATTGCAGCTGGCGGCGCAAAATATCGCACAGCTGGCCTATTTCCCCGGCCTCTTCGGTAAAGCGGTACAGCCGCTGCCGGATGACCCCCAGGCTGCGGCTGACCGAGGAGGGCGCCAGGCCCATCTGCTCCGCGATGGCGGTTACCGTCAGGCCATCGGTATAGCGCAGCCGGGTAAGCTGCTGCTGAGCCGGGGTAAGGCAGCGGGTGCAGCCGTACTGCAGCAGCCGGCGCAGGGCCAGCCGTTCCTCGCTGGGGCCGCTCTCCTCCCGCGGGATGTAAAATTCCAGCGTGGCAGTACTGATGCAGCGCGCGACGCGTTTTAAGGGGCGGGGGGTGAATTTAGTTGTAGTAGTCATGCAGAATCCTCTCCGTTTCTCTGGTATCCACGAGCTCGAACCGCAGCAGCTCAATGCGCTGTTTCAGGTCGAAGTAATGCGGTCCTCGTGCTGTTTTGATCTCTTCCTTGAGCTGTGTCAGCCGGTCCTCCAGCAGTTCCACGCTGCGGTGGTACTCCCCGGCCAGTTCGGCAATTCCCATCATGTTTTCTCGGTTTCCTCTCTTTTTCTCGATGCGGCTTGGTAGCTTTCGGCGAAGGGACCTTTTTGTTAAGAACATTTGTTCTCTCGTTTCTTAGCGTACTCCGCTTTTGGCGTTCTGTCAACCGTTATTTTTGCAAAGTCCCATAAATCGGCCTGCCAAAAAACTTCACTGATTTTTGGCAGATAAAATTTTGTCGAAAGGCTTGACATTCCCGAAAAAATCACTACGATAAGCTATCCCAGGGGCTGGGAAGATTTTCCCCGGCCCCAATCCGGGACCGAGAAGGAGAGAAAACGATGTATGGCATCAAACTGCGCCAGCTGCGGCGGCAGCTGGGCCTGACCCAGCGGCAGCTGGGGACACTGTGCGGGGTGGGCGGCACCACCATCAGCATGATAGAGCATGGCAAGCGGCTGCCCGGCCGGGAAACCCTGCGCCGGCTGCAGGCGGTACTGGGCGATTTGCCGCCCCGCCCCGCCAAGCCCCTGCCCACGGCGGAGCTGCTGACCCTGCTGCGGGGGTGAGTCCCTGCAAGGGGCAGGACGGGCCGCAGGCCAGCCCGTCCCCCGCAGGGGACGGGCTCAGCGGGCGAAGCCCGCTGCGGCGGCTGCGCCGCCGGGCCTGCGGCCCGAACCCCTCCCCTGCCGCCGACTCCGCCGGGGCGCAGAAAAGCCCCACCGGGGAAACCCGATGGAGCTTTGCCGAAAGCCAATATTTATCCCAGCCGGTCACCATTGGCGGCGGGCTGCTGCGGGGTGATGAGAATAACTCCGCCCGCGGAGTAGGTACCCAGCACCAGTACCTCGCTCATAAAATCCGCGATCTGCCGGGGCGGGAAGTTGACCACCCCCAGCACCTGTATGCCCGGCAGGTCCTCCGGGCGGTAGTGGTCGGTGATTTGCGCCGAGGACTTTTTTACCCCGATCTCCGGGCCGAAATCCACCGTGAGCTGGTAGGCCGGGCGGCGGGCCTTGGGAAAAGGCTGCGCCGTCAGGATGGTACCCACCCGGATATCCAGTCGGGAAAAATCTTCGAATGTCGCCAGTTGTTTTTCCATCAGATGCTGATCTCCCTTGCGACCTTGTAGAACAGCTCGTTGATATCCTTCTTCATGGCCAGGGCCTCATCAATGTCGATATCGTAGATACGGTTTTCCTTGACCCCGACAATGCGGCTGCCCACGCCTTCTTCCAGCAGCTCGATGGCACGGTAGCCCATGGCGCTGGCATAAACCCGTTCCATGGCCGTGGCGTCGCCGCCGCGCTGCACATGGCCCAGCACCGTCAGGCGGGTCTCCACGCCGGTGCGCTGCTGGATGTAGTAGCACATATCCTTGCTGTTGCCCACGCCCTCGGCCACCACCACGATGAAGTGATGCTTGCCGGTGGTCATGGTGGCCTTCATGCGGTCCACCACATCGCGGTCCAGGTCAAAGGGGCGTTCCGGGATGAGGGTGGCGACGGCGCCGGTGGCCAGACCCGCGTACAGGGCCAGATGGCCGGCATTGCGGCCCATGACCTCCACCACGGAGCAGCGGTCGTGGGATTGGGAGGTATCCCGCAGCTTATCGATGCTTTGCACAGCGGTATTTAGGGCGGTATCAAAGCCGATGGTATACTCGGTGGAGGCGATGTCGTTATCGATGGTGCCGGGGATGCCGATGGTGGGAATGCCCAGGGCCGAGAGCTTCTGGGCGCCGCGGAAGGAGCCATCGCCGCCGATGACCACCAGGCCGTCTATCCCGCGGGAGCGCAGAATGGCCGCCGCCTTTTTCTGGCCCTCTTCGGTCATAAATTCCTTACTGCGGGCGGTATACAGGATGGTGCCTCCCCGGTTGATGATATTGCTGACAGAACGCTCTTGAAGCTCGTCCATGCGGTCTTCCATTAGGCCCTCGTATCCATGGAAAATGCCATAAACGCTGTGGCCCTTGTGCAGGGCGGTGCGTACCACACTGCGGACCGCGGCATTCATGCCGGGGGCATCGCCGCCGCTGGTGAGTACTGCAAAGGTTTTCTTCTTGGTTTCGCTCATGTTATTTCCTCCTTTTGGTTGGCTTACTGCAAAGCCGGTTCCGGCGGGGCCTTGGGAGCCTCCGGCGGCAGCAGGGCTACATTCTCCTGGCCCAGCACCCGTCTCAGCTCGCCCAGCAGCACCGGGTTGGCATCGGTATTATATTCCTCTCCCGCCTTCAGCAGGCGGCCGGTATCGGCGGCCCGCACCAGCAGGGGGGTCTCCCCTTCAAAAATGGAAAACAGCAGCTGAAGCTTTTCCCACTGTTCTCCCTCCATCTGCGGCACCCGGATGAGCAGCCTGCCGCCCTTTTGGGGGCGTTCGGCCGCGGGCTTGCCGCTGCCGCCCTTTTCCCGGCTCTGCGGCGGGCGGGGGGGCGGGGCGCTTTGGCGCTCCTCGATGGTAAAGACCCGCTCCAGCACCATTTTGGTGTCGTCCTCCTCCCGCAGGGAGACCCTGCCCCGGAAGAAAAGCGGTTCGCCCGGCACCAGCTTGGCACTGACCTGGGAGTAGACCCGGCCAAAGCACATGACCTCCATGCTGCCGGTCATATCCTCCACCGTCAGCAGGGCCAGGATATCCCCCCGCTTGGTGGTCCGCATCTTTTTATCGGCCAGGATGCCGAAAATATCGACCCAGGCATTATCGTAGGGGGCATTGGTCTCAGCGCTTTGCAGCCGGGCGATGCGCACCGCCTGGTAGCGGTCGTAAAGGGGCAGGTACTGGCTCATGGGGTGGCCGGAAAGGTACATGCCGGTGACTTCCTTTTCGTAGGCCAGCAGCTCGGCATGGGGGTATTCTTCCCGGGGGGAGAGCCGATAATCGGCGGTGGCGCCGCCTTCCCCAAAGAGGGACAGCTGCCCGCCGGAAAGGTAGCGGCTTTCTTCCGCGATGGCATCGGCCAGGGGGCCGTAGTTTTCCATCATCTCCCGGCGGTTGGCGCCCAGGTGGTCCAGGGCCCCGCACTTGATGAGGCTTTCCACCCCGCGGCGGTTGAGATCGCCGGCCGAGGTGCGGCGGCAGAACTCCACAAAATTGGTGAAGGGGCCATCCAGCTCCCGCTCTTTCAGAATATCTTCGATGACACTGCGGCCCATATTCTTGATGGCCAGAAGGCCGAACCGGATGCCCTGCGGCGTGACGGTAAAGACCATATCGCTCTGGTTGATATCGGGGGGCAGCACCGGGATCTCCAGCCGGGTGCATTCCTCGATGTATTCCATGAGCTTGGCGGTGGAATCCAGTACGCTGGTCATCAGGGCCGCCATGTATTCCCGGGGGTAGTGCCGTTTGAGATAGGCGGTTTGATAAGCCACCACGGCATAGCAGGCGGCGTGGGATTTATTGAAGGCGTAGGCCGCGAAGCTGCTCATCTCATCAAAGATGCTGTTGGCCACGGCCTCGGAGATGCCATTGGCGGCGCAGCCGGTGATGAAGTGCCCGCGCTCCTTTTCCATGACATCGGCTTTTTTCTTGCTCATGGCGCGGCGGACGAGATCGGCCTGGCCGTAGCTGTAACCGGCCAGCTCGCGGCAGATCTGCATGACCTGCTCCTGATAGACGATGCAGCCGTAGGTGACGCCCAGAATGGGCTCCAGCAGCGGGGTCTTGTACCGGACGGCGGCGGGATTCTGCTTATTGCGGACATACTGGGGGATGGAATCCATGGGGCCGGGACGGTACAGCGAAATGGCGGCGGTAAGGTCTTCGATGGACTGGGGGCGCAGCTGGGTGAGCATCTGGCGCATGCCGCCCGATTCCAGCTGGAACACACCGGAGGAATCGCCGCGGGAAAGCATCTCGTAGACCTCGGGGTCATCATCGGGGAGCTTGTCCATTGAAAAATCCGGCTCCCGGCGGCGGATCATCCGCTCGGCATCGGCGATGACGGTGAGATTGCGCAGACCCAAAAAGTCCATCTTGAGCAGGCCCAGCTCCTCCAAGGTGGTCATGGTGAACTGGGTAACGATGGATTCATCGTTTTTGGCCAGCGGCACATAGCTATCGACGGTATCCCGGGTGATGACCACGCCGGCAGCGTGGGTGGAGGCGTGCCGGGGAAAGCCCTCCACCTTTTTGGCGGTTTCGATGAGCTCCGCCACCTGGGGGTCGCTTTGGCACATGGCCCGCAGCTCGCTGTTGGCCTCCAGGGCCTTATCGATGGTCATGTGCAGCTCATTGGGGATGAGCTTGGCGACGGCATCCACCTGGGGATAGGCCAGGCCCATGGCCCGGCCGACATCCCGCACGGCGCCCCGGGCCAGCATGGTGCCGAAGGTAACGATCTGGGCCACATGGTCGGCGCCGTATTTGCGGACGACATAATCGATGACCTCCGGCCGGCGCTCGTAGCAGAAATCCACATCAAAATCCGGCATGGAAACACGCTCGGGATTGAGGAAGCGCTCGAACAGGAGATTGTACTTCATGGGGTCGATATTGGTGATGCCGATGCAGTAGGCGGCAATGCTGCCCGCACCGGAGCCGCGCCCCGGCCCGACCGGGATGCCGTGGCTTTTGGCGTAGTGGATGAAATCGTGGACGATGAGGTAGTATTCCACATAGCCCATGCGGCTGATGGTGGAAAGCTCATATTCCAGCCGGTCGCGGTATTCCTGGGGCGGGTTTTCGCCGTAGTGGCGCAGCAGACCCTCATGGCACATGCGGCGAAAGTAGCTTTCGTTATCCTCGCCATTGGGGGCATTGAACAGAGGCAGCTTGGTGTGGCCAAACTCAAACTCGACATGGCAGCGCTCGGCGATCTTGACGGTATTGGAGAGGGCTTCCGGCACATTGCGGAAGAGCTCGGCCATCTCATCGCCGCTTTTGACATAGAACTCCTGGGTGGGGAATTCCAGCGTCTGCTCATCATTGACGGTGTGGCCGGTCTGGATGCAGGTGAGCAAAAACTGCATGCGGCTATCCTCTTTTTCGAGGTAGTGGGCGTCATTGGTGGCCACCAGCCCCACGCCGAGCTCCCCGGCCAGGCGGATGAGATCCGGGAGGATCTGCCGCTGCTCCGGGATACCGTGGTCCTGCAGCTCGATGTAGTAATCTTCCGGGCCGAAGAGATCGCGGTACCAGGCGGCGGCCTCCCGGGCCTTTTGGTAATCGCCGGCCTCCAGTGCCCGGGGCACTTCGCCCGCCAGGCACGCCGAAAGGCAGATGAGGCCCTCGTGGTGGTCCTTTAAGAGGTCGCGGTCGATGCGGGGCTTATTGTAAAAGCCCTCGGTGAAGCCGCGGGAGACCATGTAGATGAGGTTGCGGTAGCCCACCTCATTTTTGCACAGCAGGATGAGGTGGTAGGGGGAGGAATCCAGCCGGTAGACCTTATCGAAGCGAGAGCGGGGGGCCACATAGACCTCGCAGCCGATGATGGGGCGGATGCCCTCCTTTTTGCACTCCTTGTAGAAATCGATGACGCCGTACATGACACCGTGATCGGTGATGGCGACGGCGGACTGGCCCAGGGCCTTGGTGCGCTGGACCAGCCCCTTGATGCGGCAGGCGCCATCGAGGAGGCTGTATTCGCTGTGGATGTGCAGATGGACAAAATCGGTCATGGGGTGCCTCCTTGGCGGAAATTGGGGAAAGCCCGGGAGCCGCGGCCCCGCCGCGTCGGCCGAAGGCCGGCAGGCGGGACGCCCCGGAAGGGGCGCCCCCGTAAAACGGCGCGAAGCGCCGTTTCGGCGGGGCCGCGGGGGGCGGGTCAGTTCGTTTTGCGGTAAAAGGTCATGGCGGTGCCGGTATCCTGCACCAGGGTGTCACGGGGCGCGCACAGGATGCGGCAGGGGCAGTAAAAATCCCCTGCCGCCCCGCCGATATTCACAAGCTGCCACAGCCACACCACCGGGAACCATTCCCGGGGCAGGCAGGCGGCCAAAACGGCAAAAACGATCCCCCACACCACCACCGGCGCCAGTGCAATGACCGCATAGGCCGGGCGGGTAAAGTAGGCATCGCTGCCGGCGTAGGCGTAGACCACCTTATAGCCGTAGCGCACCGAGGCGCCGCAGGCTTTCATCACGGCGCCGTGGGTCAGCTCGTGCAGGGCGATGTAGGCAAGCAGCCCCGCAACGACCCCGAGCCGGAGCAGCAGCGCAGAAAGCGAGCCCTCCCCGACAAAGCCCCGCAGCGATCGGCCCCACAGAAAGGGCAAAATCAGCATGATCACACACAGGGCAGCGGAAAGTCCATTGACGATCCAAAACTGTTTTTTGTTGTGCACCAGATCGATGGTGGCGAAAGGGACATAGCCCTGCGGCAGGGTGGGATAGCTTTTCATCAGGTCAATCCTTTCGGGTGGGTTTATTTCAACCGGCGGTGCCGGGGGTTTGCGGGTCAATCCTTTCGGGCGGCAAGGTCGATAATCTTTTCCAGACGGTGGTTGACGCCGGAACGGGAAAGGGGCGGGGTGAGCTTCTGGCCCAGCTCCCGCAGGGAATCGAAGGGGTTCTGGAGACGGAGCTCCGCCAGGGCCCGCAGTTCCTCCGGGAGGGAATCCAATCCCACGGCGTTGATGGCGGCGATCTGCCCGGCGGCCGCCCCGGCGACCTTATCCATATTGGCGGTATCGCAGTTGGAGGCACGGTTGGCAGCGTTGCGGCGCTCCTTGAGGATCTTGGCGTTCATGATCTCCATGGAGGTGAGTGGGCACCCCATGAAAGTAAGCAGGTCCTCGATCTGGGTGCTGTCGTGCAGGTAGACGATGGCCTGCCCGCGGCGCTGGGTCAAAAGCGGGGAAAAGCCGACATCCTGCAGCAGAGCCACGAACATCATCAGCAGCTCCTCGCGTGGGATGGCAAACTCCAGGTGGTATTTTACCTCCGGATCGGAGAGGGTGCCGCAGGCCAAAAACACGCCGCCCACAAAAGCACCGGCTCCCTCATCGCCGCCCAGCAGCTCGAAGGTGACGCCCTCCGGGTAGAGCATGGCGAAGTGGTTATACAGGTCGATGCGGTCGGCCATGTCATCCACGGTGACACGGTAGGCCAGCTGCCCGGTGGAGAGCTTTTCCTCCCGCAGGGTGACGGTGCCGGTCATGGGGCGGACGCTTTGCACCAGCTGGGAATAGTACTGGGCAGCCCGGCGTTCGCGGGTCAGCATCTGCATTTTGGGCACCGAGAACTCGCGGGAAAAGACCATCAGTCCAAAGGACTGCTGGTTGGGGAAGTGCTGGCGCACGGCTTTATTGGAAAGGATCTCATCCTTGGCGGCAGTGGTAAAGGAGGGCATGGTTGTTATTCTCCGGTGATGGGGTGAATTTTGGGGGGATGGCGAGGAAAAATGGGGGATGGCAAGGGACGGCCGCAGGCAGGCTCTTGTCCGACGCAAGGCGGACTGATGCCTGTCAAGGACGGGGCGCAGCCAGCGTTCATTTTTACCGCCGTCCCGCAGCGGGGTGGGACGGTTGGTGCAGGGATGGGCAAAGGGGCAGCCGCCGCACCCGGCGCTGGCTCATTCGATATACTTGATCTCGCATTCGAGGGTATAGCCGGTCTTTTCCCGGACGATGCGCTGTACTTCGGCGATAAGCTGCCGCACATCGGCAGCAGTGGCACCGCCCCGGTTGATGATGAAGCCTGCATGCTTTTGGCTGACCTCGGCCCCGCCGACGGAAAGGCCCTTAAGCCCGCACTGATCTACTAGGGCGGAGGCATAGTTGCCTGCCGGCCGCTTAAAGGTGGAGCCGGCGCTGCCGTATTCCAGGGGCTGCTTTTCCCGGCGGCGGGACATGTAGTCCTCCATGGCCGCGCGGATGGCGGTTTCCTCGCCGGGGGTGAGGGTCAGCACCGCTTCCACGATGACACAGCCCGGACGCTCCTCAAAGATGCTGTGGCGGTAGGAAAGTTCCAGCGCCGCGGCAGGCAGGGTGCGGTATTCCCCGGCTTCATCCAGGAAGGTGACCTCCGTGAGGACATCCCGGAGCTCGCCGCCGTAGGCACCGGCATTCATGTATACTCCCCCGCCCAAAGAGCCGGGGATGCCAAAGCCCCATTCCAGGCCGGAAAGGCTGTTTTCTGCAGCGGCCCGGCAGGTAGCGATGAGAGAGGCCCCGGCCCCGCAGCGCAGGGTATTGCCCTGCCGGGAGATGGCGGTAAAGTCGCCATCCAGCCGGATGACAGGGCGGGCAATGCCGCTATCGCTGACCAGCAGATTGCTGCCCCGGCCCAAAATAAAGGGGTCGGTCCCCGCCGCCCGGCAGAGGGAAACGGCGGTTTGCAGCTGGGTACGGGTGCGGGGGTGCAGCAGCAGCGCCGGCCCGCCGATGCCAAAGGTGGTACGGCGGCTCATGGGTTCATTTTCGGTATAGGGGATGCCCGCATTTTGCAGCTGTTCCAGTAGATTCATGGGGTTTGCTCCTTTCGGCAGTCAGGGCTGCACATCATCGGTAAGGCCCAGCTGTTCCATCAGCTCCTTGGCAGAATTATTGCCCATGGCGCGCTGACGGTAGTTCATGGTGGCCACCTCGATGATCACGGCGAGGTTTCGGCCGGTCTGGACCGGGATGGTGGCGGCGGGCACCTTCATGCCCAGAATATTGGTGGTTTCCTCCTCCAGCCCGATGCGGTCGTAGACCTTTTCGGGGTCGTAGGTTTCCAGCTGAATGACGAAATTGATATTGGCGGTATTTTTGACCGAGCCGACACCAAACAGCCGGCTGACATTGATGATGCCGACCCCGCGGAGCTCCATATAGTGGCGGATGTTATCCGGGGCGGAGCCGACCAGGGTGGTATTGGAGACCCGGCGGACCTCCACGGCGTCATCGGCGATGAGGCGGTGGCCGCGCTTGAGCAGCTCCAGGGCGGTCTCGCTTTTGCCGACGCCGGAATCCCCGGTAAGCAGCACGCCCTCGCCGTAAATCTCCATCAAAACGCCGTGGACGGTGGTACGGGGCGCCAGCTCCAGACTCAGCTTGGCATTGAGCTGGGCGGCCATATGGGTGGTATTTTCCGGAGACTGCATCAGCGGCACGCAGTACTTTTCCGCCAGCTCCAAAAAGAGGGGGCGGAAGGAGAAATCCTGAGTGATGATGACGGCCTTGGGGCTGCGGGAAAGGAAGCCCTCCAAGCTCTGCCGCAGCAGGTGGGGCGGCAAAGTTTCCAGATAGGCCAGCTCGGTACGGCCGATCATATTGATGCGGGCCGGGACAAAGCCCTGGAAGAACCCGGTGAAGGCCAAGCCCGGGCGCATCAGCTCGGCGTGGCTGACCAGGATCTCCTCCTCGGTTTTGGGATAATAGAGGATCTGCAGGTTCAGGTCCTTGATGAGCTTTTTAAGCGGGACGGTATACTGGTGCGGCATGGGTAAAACCCCTTTCTATGATGAAAGCTGGCGGCGAGGGAAAATGTCGGGATGGCAAGCGGACGGCCGCAGGCAGGCTCTTGCCTGACGCAGGCAGGCTGATGCCTGTCAAGGGCGGCCACGCAGCCAGCACCCATTTTCACCGCCGCCGGGCGGCAACGCATAACTGCTATGCGGCAGCGACATGCAAAATAGCTATACACAGTTTATTATAATACATTTATCGGCGGGATACAAACAATATTACACGGTTTTTACGAAAAATCGTTACAAAAATAACAGAGATGATAAGAGGCCCCGCTTCCCGGAGGAAACGGAGCCTGAAAAAACAATATTTTAGGCGAGGATATCCTGGATATCCCGCAGGCCGGTAAGGGTGGTGATAACAATGGCGGAATCGCCGGGCTGGAGGGAATCGCCGCCGGAGGGGATGATGACCTCGCCATTGGGGCGGGTGATGCAGCCCACCAGCACATTGGGGCGGGTGGCCATATCCTTAAACGGAACACCGATGAGCGGCGAGCCGGCGGTAATGTGGAATTCCAGGGCTTCTACCTGGTTTTCTACCATGCGGTGCAGGGCAATGACCCCGCCGCCGGTGCTGTTTTCCATCGCGCGGACATACTGCAGGATGCGGCTGACGGTAACCACGCTGGTGGAAACGGTGCTTTCCACGATGGCGGTCTTATTGATAAGCTCGGTGAAGGAATTGCGGTTGACCTTGGCCACAGAACATTCGATATTGTGGCAGCGGGCATACATGGCCAGCATGATATTGAGTTCATCCAGGCCGGTGAGTGCCACAAAGGCATCGGAATCATCCAGGCCCTCCTCGGCCAGCAGATGCACATCGGTGGCATCCCCGTGGATAACCAAAGCGGTGGGGACTGCCTCGCTGAGATCAACACAGCGCTGTTCATCCCGGTCCACCACGCGCACACGCATCTTCATCTGGCTCAGCTGCTCCGCCAAAAAGCGGGTGATGCGCCCGGCCCCGACCACCATGACATTGCGGGCATGGTCCCGGAAAACGCCCAGCGCCCGGAAGAAGTTCTCCAGTTCCTGGGGCTTGGCGGTGACGCTGATGCAATCTCCCGCGCCCAGCACATAGTTACCATCGGGAATAACGACCTCTTCCCCGCGGCGGACGGCACAGACCAACACCTTGACCTGCAGGGAGGCGGCGACATTTTTGAGGGCCATGCCATCCAGCAGGCTGCCCTGCGGAATGTGGTATTCCACCAGCTCCACCCGGCCCTTGGCGAAGGTTTCCACCTTGGCGACCGCCGGAAAGCGCAGGATACGGGCGATATCACGGGCAGTCTCCCGCTCCGGGTTGATAGAAAGAGAAAGCCCCATCTCCTGCTGCATGAATCGCAGCTGACTTTCGTATTCCACGCTGCGCACCCGGGCAATGGTATTCTTGGCGCCCAGCTTTTTGGCGGTCATGCAGGCGATCATATTGACCTCATCCTCGCTGGTGGCGGCAATGACGAGATCTGCCTGACTGGCCCGGGCCTGCTGCTGCACAGTATAAGCGGCGCCATTGCCCTCGATGCCCAAAACATCCAGTTCCTCCGCCAGGCGCTCCGCCATGCCGGGGCGGTTATCGATGACGGCGACATCGTGGCCCTCGCGGGAGAGATGCTCCGCCAGGGCCCGGCCGACCTTTCCGATTCCGACAATTACGATCCTCATAATGTTCTCCCTTGGTTTTGGTGGTGAGTGTATGGGTCTATTCTATCGCTTTTGGCGGGGATTTGCAAGGGGGCGGAGGGGATGCGCAGAGGGAGGGGCCCGCAGGGCAGGCCGCCGCAAGCGGCTTTGGGGCGGCCGAAGGCCGCCCACGAGGGGCTTTGCCCCTCGGCCCTGCGGGCCCCAGCCGGGATGCTGCAGAAACCGGACGAGGAAATGCCGCGCAATTTCTCGACAACGGAGGAGCTGCGTGATATAATGAGATATTATTCCAAGAGGGGGCAAGCGGAAATGCAGGAAAATTTCTACCGGGCGGTATATGCGGCGGTGCGCCGTATCCCGGCCGGGAAAGTGGCTACCTACGGACAGATTGCGATGCTGGCGGGCAGCCCCCGGGCTTCCCGCATTGTGGGCGGGGCACTGCACCGCAACTCCGAACCCGGCAAAACGCCCTGCCACCGGGTGGTATTCCGGGATGGCAGCCTGGCGCCGGGCTTTGCCTTTGGCGGGCCTGGGGCGCAGCGGGCGCTGCTGGAAGCGGAAGGAGTCGCTTTTCTGCCGGACGAGCGGGTGGATATGGCCCGGCACCAGTGGACCGGCGAAGATGAAACGCTGTAATATAGGTTGAATATAGCAAGGAGAGAACCATGAGATTTTTTGCACTGACGACCGCTACGGCCGACCTGCCGGAAGTACCGGATATTCAGGAATCGCTGACCGCGATCCAGAAATTCATTAAAACCGCCTCGCCGGTGGTGCTGAACGCACTGTGGCATATTGCGCTGGCACTGGTTATCTTTTTTGTGGGGCGCTGGCTCATCGAGAAATTCCTGAGCCGGGTGGCGCTGCTGGATAACAAAACAAAGATCGATCCCGGCGTGGCCAAATTTGTGCGCTCGCTGGTACGGGTGGCGCTGTGGGCACTGCTGATTTATTTTATCGCGGATTTCTTGGGGGTGCCGACGGCGAGCTTTGTGGCGCTGTTGGGTTCCATCGGCGTGACGGTGGGCCTGGCATTGCAGGGCAGTCTTTCCAACTTTGCGGGCGGGCTCATTCTCATGTTCCTGCACCCCTTTAAGACTGGGGATTACATCAAAACTGCTTCGGATATCGAGGGGACGGTGGTGGAGATCGGGCTGTTCTTTACCACGCTGCGCATGGCCGATAACAAAATCATCACCATTCCCAACGGGAATCTCTCGGCCGGGAATATTATCAACTATAATGTACTGCCGGTGCGGCGGCTTTCCACCACGGTGGGCATTGCCTATGAGGCCGACACCACCCGGGCCATTGAGCTGCTGACGGCGCTTATCAAGAGCCGCAAGCCGCTGGTGAACCCCGAAAAGGCACTGGTATATGTAAAGGAGCTGGGCGACAGCAGCGTGGTGCTGGGCCTGCACTACTGGGTAAAGACCGCCGACTACTGGGATGAGGCGTGGAGCATCAACCAGGCGATAAAGGATGTACTGGACCAGAACGGCATTGCCATCCCCTTTAACCAACTGGATGTCCATGTGATCCAGTAAGGCTCTCCCCTATTTTTGCAAACCGAAGGACGAATGAAATACCCATGAAAATTCTAAGGCAATCTGCCATTATCGCCGCGGTGTGCGCCGTGGCGGAACTCATCAAATATCTGCTGCCGCTGCCCATTCCCGCCAGCGTGTACGGTCTGATCCTAATGCTGCTGACACTGCTGACCGGACTCATCAAGCCGGAGCAGATCAGTACCGTCGCGGATTTCTTTATCTCCATTATGCCGGTGCTGTTTATTGCCCCCACGGTAGCGCTTATCACCCAGCCGGAACACCTGGCGGTGATGGGCGGGCCGGTGGTGCTGCTGGGTATTCTGGGCACTACGCTGGTCATCGGCATCAGCGGCAAGGCCGCCCAGGCGGTGGGCCGGCAGGAAGCCAAACGGCGGGAGGGTAAAAAGCATGAATGATTACATTGCCTTTTCCGCCTACTTTGGGGCCGCGCTGACCCTAATCATCTATGTGGTGTCCTTCCGCATCAGCGACCGGATAGGGCACCCGCTGGCCAATCCGATCCTCATCTGCCTGGCGCTGCTCATCGGGGCGCTGCTTATTTTTGATATTGACTACGATGCCTACAACCAAAGCGCCCGGTACATCACCTACCTGCTGACCCCGGCCACCGTCTGCCTGGCGCTGCCGCTGTACCGGCAGATCCAAAAATTGCGGGAGTACCCTTTGGCCATTGTGGCCGGTATCCTGACCGGAGTGGCGGTGAACGCCCTGTGCGTGCTGGCCGTGGCGCTGGTGTTCCGGCTGGGGCACTACGACTTTGTAACGCTGATCCCCAAATCGGTAACGGGGGCGGTGGGCATGCCGCTGGCCGAGGAGCTGGGTGGTACCGGCGGCATTACCATGGCGGCCATCTCCATCACCGGTATCTTTGGGAACATCCTGGGGCCGCAGGTGCTACGGTGGTTCCATGTGACTGACCCGGTGGCACAGGGGGTGGCCATGGGCTGCGGCAGCCACGCCTTTGGCACGGTGCGGGCGCTGGAAATGGGCGAGGTGGAAGGCGCCATGGGCAGCCTTTCACTGGTGATCACTGCACTGTTGACGGTGGTGATCGCGCCGTTTTTGGGCAATCTGATTTGATGTTTTGCGCTGATTTTGGCCAAAATTACGCCAGTGTTTGTGAAAGTATCACAATATAGCATTGATGCACCTTTCGCATGGCGGAACTTGTTAATCCCTTGACAAAAAAGCAGCCGGAAAAGTACTGAAATCAACGCCATTTTGCCTTGTGCGAGATGGCGTTCTTTTTGAGCGAAAATCTCAAAAATTTGGTTAGTTTTTGGGCAAAGTGTCGGCCCCAACACCTTGACAAAGACCTTGTTTTTCGCTATTATTTGATAGACACTTTATCGTGAATTCACAAGGAGGCTAAAAACAAATGGAGAAAGTTCTCGTTCTCTTGACTTTCCTCGGCTCCGTCATCGCGCTGGTATTTGCTCTTGTCACCGCGAAGAAGGTCCTGAAGTTTGAGGAAGGCACCCCGCTGATGCAGAAGATCTCTGCATCCATCCGTGAAGGCGCTAACGCCTATCTGAAGCGCCAGTACACCATCGTGGCCATCTTCTTTGCCTGCATGTTCGTTGTGCTGTGCATCATGGCCGCTACCGGTCTGCTGACCTGGTTCGTTCCCTTTGCGTTCGTGACCGGCGGTTTCTTCTCCGGTCTGTCCGGCTTCATCGGCATGCGCATAGCCACCAAGGCCAACTGCCGCACCGCCAATGCCTGCCGCACCAGCCTGAACCGCGGTCTGCGCGTGGCGTTCTCCGCCGGTTCCGTTATGGGCTTTACCGTAGTCGGCCTGGGTCTTTTGGATATTTCCATCTGGTTCACCCTGCTGAAGTTCGTCTTTAAGCTGGATCCCTCTGCCATCACCAGCGCTATGCTGACCTTTGGTATGGGCGCTTCCTCCATGGCTCTGTTTGCCCGTGTCGGCGGCGGTATCTACACCAAGGCTGCCGATGTAGGCGCCGACCTGGTAGGTAAGGTCGAAGCCGGCATCCCTGAGGATGACCCCCGTAACCCCGCTGTTATTGCCGATAATGTAGGCGATAATGTAGGCGATGTAGCCGGTATGGGCGCTGACCTGTACGAGAGCTATGTTGGCTCCATCATTTCCGCTTCCGCGCTGGGCGTTGCCGCTTTCGGCGGCGAGCTGAAGGCCATGGCCCTGCCCATGATCATGGCGGCCCTGGGCATCCTGGCTTCCATCATTGGTACCTTCTTTGTACGCACCGGTGAATCTACCGATCAGCGCACCCTGCTTTCCGCTCTGCGTCGCGGCACCAACCTGAGTGCTCTTATCATCGCCGTCGCTGCCTTCTTCCTGGTTCGCGGCGTACTGGGCACCGAGTACACCGGTATCTACTTTGCCATCCTGGCCGGTTTGGTTGCCGGCGTTCTCATCGGTGCTTCCACCGAGTATTTCACTTCCGACACCTACAAGCCCACCCAGGGTCTGGCTGACACCGCCCTGACCGGCTCCGCCACCATCATGATCGGTGGTTTGGGCCTGGGCATGCTCTCCACCATCCTGCCCATCGTTATCGTTGCGGTGTGCATCCTGGTTGCCTACTATGTTTCCGGCGGCGCTGCTTCCACCTCCATGGGTCTGTATGGCATCGCGCTGGCTGCCGTAGGTATGCTGGCTACCCTGGGCATCACCCTGGCGACCGATGCCTATGGCCCCGTGGCCGATAACGCCGGCGGCATTGCCGAGATGGCCGGTCTGGAGCCCGAAGTTCGTGAGCGCACCGACGCGCTGGATTCCCTGGGCAACACCACTGCCGCTACCGGCAAGGGCTTTGCTATCGGCTCCGCCGCTCTGACCGCTCTGGCTCTGATCGCTTCTTACATCGAGAAGGTCCAGGAGGTTGGCGCTGCTGTTACCTTCAATGACTTCTCCGTTATGACCCCTGTTGTTCTGGTCGGTCTGTTTGTCGGCGCCTGCCTGCCCTTCGTGTTCGCGGCGCTCACCATGCAGTCCGTTGGCCGCGCGGCTCAGTCCGTTGTAGTAGAGGTTCGCCGTCAGTTCAAGGAGATCGTTGGCCTGATGGACGGCAATGCCGATGCCGACTACGCCCGCTGCGTTGACCTGTGCACCAAGGCTTCCCTGCACGAGATGATCCTGCCCACCGTAGTTGGTATCGTTACCCCCATCGTAGTCGGTATGATCCTGGGCTACAAGGGCGTGGTAGGTATGCTGGCCGGCGCTACCGTTTCCGGCTTCCTGCTCGCTATCTTCATGGCGAACTCCGGCGGCGCCTGGGATAACGCCAAGAAGTACATTGAAAGCGGCGTACACGGCGGCAAGGGCAGCGATGCCCACAAGGCTGCTGTCGTTGGCGATACCGTAGGCGATCCCTTCAAGGATACTTCCGGCCCCGCTATCAACATCCTCATCAAGCTGCTGTCGATGGTCTCCATCGTATTTGCCGCGCTGGTAGTCAATTTCTCTATCATTAAGTAAGAGAACACGATAAACTGAAAATTTCCCCGCAGGCTTTTGAGTCTGCGGGGATTTTTTGCGGAGGCTGCAATAAAACACGGGATTTATTACACTTTATTTACGAATAGATGTTGCATTTTGCGGCGCTCATTCGTTATATTCAGTGTAGGCTTGACACCAACAATATACAACAGGAGGAAACAACATGAAAAAACTGACCCGAATTCTGGCACTGACCCTGTGCTGCCTGCTGGCGGCGGGACTGGCCGCCTGCGGCGAAACGCCTGCCCCCACACCCGACCCCGACCCCGATCCCGGTGCGGCGATCGGCGGGAACACCCAGATCCCGAACCCGAGAGTCCCCTATGAAAATGATGAGTTCCCCGATTTTAAGCTGGCCGGCTACCTCGACCGGGACGGCATGAAGCCCACCGGGTTCTATCTCATCGGCGGCACCATCGGGGAGATCTCCTATGAAACCGCCACCCTGCGCTGTGCCGCCGATACCGGCGAGGGCGAGGATCTTTCCGGCGTTTACTACCCCGATGCCGAGGAGAGCGAGCTTTCGGTGTGTCACAGCTACGGCGGCATTATTACCGTCACCGTGAAGGAGCACAGTGAGGGCACCGTGGCGCTGTGGAAAAGCTGCGCGGGGGATTTTGACTATTCCCTGTGGCTGCCCGGCCAAACCGGCGACGCCGCAAAGGCGCTGGTGATGGAATTTGCCGCCGGGGTGTATGCCGTAAAGCCCGGCGTGGAGACCCCGATCGGGCATGTAGCGGGCACCGAAAAGGAGCTGACCCGTTGGCGGGAGGTCATTCGTGCCGGGAACATCGCCAAGGTGATGGCCATGGATCACACCATGACCGAGCCGGTGGAGCTGACCCCCGAAAAAGCCGAACAGCTCATCGGGCTGCTGGCCGAGAGCGCCGACCGGCTTACGGTGTATGAAAGGCTGCCAAACCCCGCCACCGGCGGCGCGCTGCGCCTGACTGCCTATGATGCGGAAGGAAACACGCTGTTTACCGTCTGCAAAGACGGGCGGCTGGTGGTGACCTTCGGCAACGAAATGACGAACTACGTCTTTAATGTCAGCGCCTGCGGCCTGGACGGCAAATTTACCCTTGACTGAAAAACTGCGCAAAAATACGCCCTGATCCAACCGGACCGGGGCGTTTTCTCGGGTCAACCGGCGGCTTCGGCTTCTGCCACCCGGCGATGAATATAGTCCTTGACTTCGTCCTTGGGGATGTCCAGCGCAACCGACAGCTCCCCGTGCAGCAGCTCCTCCGCCAGCTTCATATAGCGGTCATCCATCTGGCTGACGCGGCGGCCGGCGGCTTCGGCTTCCCGCTTTTTGCTGTAAACCGATTTGATGATCTCCACGAGGTCGGTGGTGCTGTGGGTGCCGATGATGCTGCGGTAATGCTCTGAAAGCTCCTGCAGACGGCCGGTATGGAATGGCTCCACGCTGATGGTAGGAATGAGGGCAACCAGCTCCTCGGCCTCCTCGCGGCTCATTACCGGGCGCATAAAGACCTTTGGCTGCTCCACGGGGCAGTAGATCGTGCCGCTTTGGAACAGGGGGCGCAGGACATAGTACTTGGTCCCGCGCGGCATGCCGGGCAAATCGGGGGTGGCGTAATCCATGACCTCGCAGACGCCGGTATTGCCATACATGATCTTTGTTCCTTTTGCAAACACTGTGGTGCCCTCCCTTACTGTTTGTGCTTATATTATAGCACATTTTTCGGCAGGATGTAAGGGGAAATTTAAGCGAGGGGCGGCCCCTGCCCTGCCCCCTGCTTAAATCCCCCCCAATGCGGCGGCCCGCCCCCTGGAAAAGCAGGAGGCGGGCCTTATCAGCAAACCATTAAAAGTAGGATATCACTCGGTGGTGTAGTTATCGAAGTAGCCCTGGATGTAGATGATGGGGGTGCCCTTATCGCCGCTGCCGCTGGTCAGGTCGCACAGGGAGCCAATGAGATCGGTAAGGTTACGGGGGGTTGTGCCCTCGGAGACCATATTGCCCACCAGGCTGGTGGAGTCCTTCTCCTTGATACGCTGGGTAATGGCTTCCTGCAGAGCGGTACCGGAAAGATCGCCGAAATCGTGGTCAGCCAGGTACTTCAGCTTCAGCTCATTGGGGGTACCGATAAGGCCCTTGGTATAACCGGGGGCCACAACCGGGTCGGCCAGCTCCCAAATCTTGCCCGCGGGATCCTTAAAGGCGCCGTCGCCGTAAACCATCGCCTCGATATGGTGTCCGGTGGCTTCGCTCATCAGCTGGCCAATTTTTTCGGCTACCAGCATAGCATCACGGGGGAACAGCTTCACACGGTTTTCATCCGCCTTATTGGAACCCAGCAGACCATACTGGGCATTGTAGCCGCTGCCCGCCACAGGAGCGGTCATCAGGTCATCCAGCCCCAGAACCACACGGGCACCAGCCGCCTGCAGCAATCGCTTACTGCGGGCACGGGTATGAATATCACAGGTGATGACGGTATCGGTGTAGTCCAGAATGGTCTGCACGCGGTTGGCAAAAATCACTTCTACCTCGGCGCCGGCTTCCCGGATAAGGCCGGAATAGTACTCCACATAGTCCACGCCAGTAAAAGGATGGATCACAGAGCCGAACTCAGCACGGAAGCGCTCCAGGGAAAGAACATCGGTCCAGGGATCAATGCCCTTTTCATCCAGGCGGTCCATGCTGATGAGGTGGTTGCCCACTTCATCGGAAGGATAGCTGAGCATAAGGACGACCTTCTCGCAGCCCGCGGCAATGCCGGAAAGCAGCACGGAGAAACGGTTGCGGCTGAGAATGGGGAAGGTAACGCCAACGGTCTTGCCGCCGGTGCGGGCCTTTACATCGGCTGCGATCTGTTCCACTGTGGCATAGTTGCCCTGGGTACGGGCCACTACCGATTCAGTAATGGCGACAACATCTTTATCGTGCGGCTCCACACTGTTTTCTTTCAGGGCCTTCAGGACGGTATCCACAGTGCCCTTTACTACATCATCGCCTTCCCGGAAGATGGGGGCGCGTACCCCGCGAACGACAGTACCAAACATTCTGCTCATGGCTTTTTCTCCTTTTATCACCTGTGAATTGATGAAAATGAAAACAAAAATAGGGGTTGCTTTTCACAACCACTTTAGTATAATAGATGCGTATCCATAAGTAAAGTATATATTGCTAATGATAAGCATAAGCAAAACAGATAGAAAGGAAGTCCGCAAATATGGCCGTTAAACTGGAGCTTTACCGTATTTTCCGCACCGTTGCCGAGGAGGAAAGCATTTCCGCCGCCGCCAAAACACTGTTTATCTCACAGTCGGCGGTCAGTCAGTCCATCCATCAGCTGGAGGAACAGCTGCAGGTACGGCTGTTTTCCCGCCAACCCCGCGGCGTCACCCTGACCGGCGAGGGGCGGGTACTGTACGATTATGTGCGCAGCGCCATCAGCCTCATCGAAACCGGGGAGGAAAAGGTGCAGCAGACCCGGGAGCTGATGATGGGCGAGTTGGTTATCGGGGCCAGCGATACCGTGACCCGCAGCCTGCTGCTGCCCTATCTGCAAAGGTTCCATGAGCGGTACCCGGCCATCCGGCTGAAGGTGCTGAACGGCACCAGCTATGAGGCCCTGCAGATGCTGCGGGCGGGACAGGTAGACCTGGCCTTTGCCAGCACCCCGCAGGAGAGCGGCAACCTGCAGATGCGGCGCTGCATGGCCCTGCACAATGTTTTTGTGGCGGGGCGGGACTACCCCTGCGAGACCGACCGGGCCTATACCCTGGCGGAGCTTTCCCGCTTCCCGCTGATGCTGCTGGAGCGCAAATCCAGCGCAAGACGGTACCTGGAACGCTTTTTTACCCGCAATGGCATTACGCTTAAACCGGAGATAGAACTGTGCAGTCACGAGCTTCTCGTCGATCTGGCGGCCATTGGGCTGGGGGTGGCGTGCGTCACCCGAGAATATGCCCTGCCCGCTCTGGAGGCGGGGACGATCCGTGAACTGCGCACCATTCCAGAGATTCCGGAGCGGAGCCTTTCGGTGTGCACCTTGCAGGATGTATCGCCCAGCCCCGCGGCGGAGGAGTTTTTGCGGTTCTGGGCGTAAGGCGAAATGAACGGAGACTATATTAAAAAGCACCCCCACGGGATCTGCCGCGGGGGTTGTGTTATATTTTTACGGGAGGGAATACAGAATAGCCACCGCAGCGCCCAGCAGAGCACCGCAGGCCACCTGCAGCGGGGTGTGCCCCAGGAATTCCTCCAGCAGCTGCTCCGGCGGAGTGTCGCTCAGCTTCAGCAGCAGCTCATTGATGGTGCGGGCATGCTGCCCGGCCTGCCAGCGCACTCCCATGGCATCGTGCATTACAATAATGGCCAGCACCGCGCTGATGGCAAACTGAAAGGAAGCCGCACCGTATTGCAGCAGGGCAGCCACTGCCAGTGCAGTTACCGTGGCGGAATGCCCGCTGGGCATCCCGCCGTCCCCCGTCAACCGTTCCCAATCCAGCTGGTGATGGGCAACCAGTTCGATGAGCAGCTTGCAAAGCTGTGCCACTGCCCAGGCCAGCACCGCCGATATCAGACAGGTATTTTGCAGTATTTCCATAGGTATTCGCCTCTTTTTCCTGTCAAATTACGATGCCGCCATTGGGGCTGAGGACCTGCCCGGTAAAATAGCGGGCATCCTCCCCCGCCAAAAAGGCAATGGCAGCCGCCATTTCCTCCGGCGAGCCCATGCGGCCCAGCGGGATCTCCTCCTCCAGCATCCGGCGTTCTTCGGCGGTAAGGTGGGCATTCATTTCGGTATCGATGGCCCCGGGCGCGACACAGTTGACGGTGATGCCGCTGGGGGCCAATTCCTTGGCCAATGCCTGCGTAAAGCCAATGACCGCCGCCTTGGAGGCGGAGTAGTGCACCTCGCAGGAGGCACCGCACAGCCCCCAGATGGAGGAAACATTGATAATGGTGCCGCTGTGCTGCTGTACCAAATACGGCACCGCCGCGCGGCAGCAGTGATAGATGCCATCCACATTGGCCGCAAACATCTGCCGCCATTCTTCCGGGGTAATATCGGTAAACAGCTTGATCTGCGAAATGCCGGCATTATTCACCAGGATATCCAGGTGGCCGTACTGCTGTACCGCAAAATCGATAAGCGCTTTGGCTTCCTCGGCTTTGGTCAGATCCGCCCGGAAGGAAACGGCTTCCCCACCGGCCTCCCGCAGCTCCCGGCAAAGGCTTTCGGCCTTTTCTCTGCTGCAGCAATAGCCCAGCACCACATAACACCCCTGCGCGGCCAAGCGGCGGGCCACTGCGGTACCGATGCCCCCCGATGCGCCGGTAATAACTGCGACTTTACTCATACTGTTTCCCTCCGATGTCAGCCCTGCAATGGGTGCTGGTTTGGCGGCACCCTGCAGAAATTTCTACCCATGATAATAGCAAATTTGCCCCCGGCTGGCAAGTCCCCTCAGCGGCGGGGCGGCTGATCTGCCAGCGGCCAGTCGTACAGTTCGGCATAGCTTTCCGCTTCCTCCGGCGTGCGGGGCGGGATGGGCTCCAGCCCGGTGGCTTCGGTATCGCTTACCACATCGTGCGGCAGGTACAGCGGGCGCCCCGTTACCGGGTCAATGGGTCCCAAAACAGGTCGTTCCATGGTTATTCCCCCTTTCAAGGGGTAGTATCACCAACAGCAAAAAAACTATGCGGCGTCCCCTTGCGACTGGGGCAAAATCATGCTACAATAGCACAAAAATCCGGCTGGTTGCGCCATAGTTGGCGGCTGCAACCGCTGCCCCAAAAGGAGTAAATCACGATGAACGACATGGCGCACGCTGTCCTGCGGCTGCTGGAGGAAAATAAAATAGACCACACACTGGCGGAGCACCCCGCTGTATTCAATATGGAAGAATTGTACGCGCAGGGACTGGAGCACTGTGACGCCATTGCCAAGAATCTGCTGGTCCGCGACCAGAAGAAGCGCTTTTACTGGCTGCTGGTGCTGTACGGAGAAAAGCGTGCCGACCTGAAAGCGCTGAAAGCCCGGCTGGGGCATGGGGCACTTTCCTTTGCCGGGGCAGAGGAACTGGCCGAGCTGCTGGGCCTGACGCCCGGCTCTGTCACTCCCTTTGGCGCGCTGAATGACAAGGAGCACCGGGTCACCCTCCTGCTGGATGAGGACTACCGCGGCAAGCTCATCGGGGTCCATCCCAATGATAATACCGCTACCGTTTGGCTCCCGGCGGATGCCCTGGTTGAGCTGCTGCGGCAGCAGGGCACCACGGTGGAGTTTATCCCATTTTGATCTTATAAATGTGAAAAAGCCCCGTACCGCGCAGTACAGGGGCCTTGTTCTTATGTAGATCACTTTTTATTGTGGAAGAACAGCGGGATCTTTTCGAGGTAGATGATATCGGTGCGGTCCGCGGCATCGCCTTCCGCCAGCACTGCCGCGCGGGCAATTACTTCGCCGCCAGATTCCTTCACCAGCTTTTCGATGGCCTCAATGCTGCTGCCGGTGGAGATCACATCATCAATGATGGCGACCTTCTTGCCCTTGATGAACTCGGCATCGTGCTCATCTACCACCAGGATCTGCTCCTTACCCATATTGGTGATGGAATTAACGGTGGTGATGATGGGATTGCGCATATAGCCCTTGACTGACTTGCGGGCAATGACATAGCGGGGCATCTTCATCACTTTAGCCATCTCATAAATAAGCGGAATGCTCTTGGCCTCAGCAGTCACCAACACCTCGGTCTCGGGGGGCAGCTTTTCCGCCAGGGCACGGGCACAGGGCTCTACAACATCGGTATCGCCAAAGATAACAAAGCCGGCAATGGACATGTTTTCATTGATGGGGACGACCGGCAGACTGCGTTTGACGCCTGCCACGGTGATATCATAGAATTCCTGCATGGGAATCCTCCTTTTCCGAAAAAATTGGGCATGACGCCCTTAACCTATTTATTATAACATAATTCTGCTATCTTGGATATAGATTTTTTAACATTTAGCCATAAGCAATGCTTATATCAGTTTTCAGCATTTGCTTTTTCCGCTTTCTATGCTACAATAGAACTAAAAGCAGGCGCCGGGCCGGCAGCCTGCGCATTTACAAGCTTGTGCAGAGTCCGGACGGGGGCCGCAGGCCGTTTCGGCTTTGCCGAAACACGCAGGCTCCGCCTGCGTCGGCCGCCTTTGGCCGGGTCTGCGGCCCCCGCCCATCCCTCTGCACAAACCTACCAAGAATCTAAAAAAGGAGCATCAATCTTCCCATGGAACTCATCCCCTTTACCACCAAAGATCTCGCCTCATTCCTGGAAATGAGCCACGATATGTATGACTCCCCCGCGGTGGCACACCCGGTCAGCCGGGATATCTTCATCTCCACCTTCCGGGCGTGCCTGGCCGGCAATCAGAATGTCGAAGGCCGCATGATCGTGGAAAACTGCTGTACCCTGGGCTATCTGCTGCTGGCACACAGCTTCTCCAGCGAACTGGGCACCCCCATCATTATGATCGAAGAGCTGTACCTCATCCCGGAGGCGAGAGGTCAGCACATCGGCCGGGCTATTCTGGAATCTCTTTCCTCCCACTATCATAATAAAGTCGGCGCGCTGAAGCTGGAATGCACCCCCGAAAACCAGGTTGCTATGCGGCTGTATCAGTCGCTGGGCTTTCAGGCACTGCCCTACACCGCCATGGTATGGGAGCTGCCCAACACCTAACATCGAAGGAGTTTATCGCCATGAAACACATCTTCGTTATCAATCCCGCCGCTGGAAAAACCAATGTGACCGAAGCCCTGCTGCCCCGTCTGCATGCCCTTTTTGTCGGGCGGGAGGAGGAGTTGGAAACCTACTTGACCACCGGCGTGGGGGATGCCACCCGTTTTGTGAAGGAGCGCTGTGCCGCCTCCAATGGAGAGCACCTGCGCTTTTACAGCTGCGGCGGCGATGGCACCATGAACGAAGTGCTTCAGGGCCTGGCCGGCTGCGCCAACGCAGCTATGGGCGTCGTTCCCTGCGGCAGCGGCAATGATTTCGTCCGCAGCTTCCCGGATTGTGATTTCTCCGACCTGGAAGCGCAGATCACCGCAGAAGAACGCCCCATCGATCTCATCCACTTCAATAATCAGTGGTCGGCCAATATCTGCAGTGCGGGCCTCGATTCCGATGTATGCAAAAACATGGCCCGCTATAAGCGGTTGCCCCTTGTCACCGGCAGCGGCGCGTACATTCTCGCTCTCATCTCCACTTTCTTCAGCCCCATGGGCAAGCAGGCACATATTGTACTGGATGACGGCCGGGTATTGGATGAGAATATTCTCATCCTGGTGATGTCAAATGGCGGCTTTTACGGCGGCGGCTGGAACGGCGCGCCCAAGTTCAATGTGGAGGATGGCCTAATGGATCTCTGCATTGTGCGTAAGATTAACCGCCTGCGCATCCTCAAGGTAATCGGCAAATACCAAAAGGGCCTTCATGTGGATGACCCCTCCCTGCAGGATTGTATCATTTACACCCGCTGCCGCAGCCTTACCATCGATTTTGATAAGCCCACCAACCTAAACGCCGATGGAGAAATGAGCGAAAGCACTCATGTGGATGCCGCCATCGTGCCGCTGGCCCTGCCGCTCATCCTGCCCAGGATCAAAAAATAAACATGATGTCATTCCTATCCCCACCTATGGAGCTTTCTCCCCGGTGGGGATACTTTTTGCCTGCTAAGTGATCCGCCAAAATCCCTCCAACTTCATTTCAAAAAGCTCTTGACCCTAAGGTGAGCTTTAGGTAGTAAAGCGAGTACGGAGCAAAAAACCATCGCACCGTCTATTGGTACGGCAGAATTATCAATCCACATCAAGAGGTTTTTTGCAATGAAGTACGAAAGCAAGGAAGCCTTTGAAAAGGCAAATATCTTTGGTACCGGCACAGCCAATACCGCGTACGCGCAGTATTTTATCGGCAATTCCTTTTTGAATCCGCTGACTGACCCCAAAAGCGGCCTGGAGGAAAATAATGCTGTTTGACGCGCACTGGAGGATGCCCAGGCCGCTGGGAAGGTACGGGTCATCGGTGTTTCCAATTTCCTGCGGGGTGATCTTGAAAACCTGTTGTCGGATTGCCGAGTAAAGCCCACGGTCAATCAGATTCTGCTGTACATCAGCAATATCGATATGGCACTGATCAATTACAGCCGGGATCCGGGCATCTTAGTGGAAGCCTACTCCCCTATTACCCACGGTGAAGCGCTCAAAAACCCTGCCATTGTGGAAATGGCAAAGAAATACGGCGTATCCGCCGCGCCGCTCTGCATCCGTTATGTCGTCCAGCTTGGGAACCGTTGCGTTGCCTAAAACCGCCAATCCTGACCCACATGGCCAGCAATGCCGCTCTCGATTTTGTGATCTCCGAAGTGGATATGAAGTCCCTCCAGCAGATGGACCGCATCACGAATCACGGCGAATTTGATATCTTCCCTGTATTCAGCGGTAAACCGCTGGCCTAATGCAAAAACGGCATGGCCCCCGCCACGCCGTTTCCTTTTATCCCATCACGATAAGAAATATATTCACGCAAGTTTTCCTTTCCGCCCACCCATCACGCCATGGCGCGCGGCGCCCCGGCAATCTGGCTGCCGGCACTGGTCCCGGCGCTTTCAATCGCACTGGCAAGGATCACCGCCGCAATGATGGTTTTTTCCAATCAAATTCCGATGTTCCTTCATTTCCATTTCTCCCGCCGTCAGAATTCCGGTCCGCCGTTATTGCTCTGCGGGCGCAGCATCCGGTAGGCATTATACAGCTTGCGGGTCTTGTTCAGGCTCACCAGCAGCATAATGGTCACCACCACCATGCCCAAAAGCAGCAGCACACTCAGCACCGGCACCCAGGAAAGCGCCACCGCCACAATGTTCAGAATGGCACAGATCTTCCAGCTGCGCATACTTTCCGCTGCGGCGATCCCTGCCGAGTTGTTTTTCTCGATGTCCTCAAAGCCCTTAATGACCAACCAGGTGGCATAATAAGTCACGGCCGCTGCCACCAATGTAAGCAGTGAAATGACCCAGCCGCCATTGAGTCCCAACAGATTGATCACCCAGCTGGCAATGCCATAGGCGGTAAGTCCCAGCAGCCAGGGACCGGCTGTGGTGTAGCGGGGGCTTTCCTCCAGCAGCTCTCGGGTGCCCATATACAGCAGAATAAACCCGACAAAATCCGGAAGCAGGTTAATGACATAGGTATCGTTCAGGGTAAAGTTAAAATTAAGGAACACAAACAAAAAACCCACAAAGATCTTGGTCACGGTAAAGACCTCCTTGAAAATAATAAAAGGGGCAGAGCCACCTTTACGCTCTTCTTCTATTATATCAGTTCTTTGCCGCTTCCGCAACCTTGCCCCGCGCCGGCAGCTGAGCCAGCACTACCGCCAGCAGCATCAGCGCGCAGCCCAGCAGCTCCCGGCCGGTCAGCCGGTCATGCAGGATAAGCGCCCCTGCCAGCACCGAGAAAACCGATTCCAGGCTAAGCAGCAGCGAAACCACCGTGGGGTTCGCGTCCTTCTGCGCCAGTATCTGCAGGGTATAGCCCACACCGCCGCTCATTATACCTACATACAGCAGCGGCCAAATACACTCCGTAATCCCCGCGAGGGTGGGCGTTTCCGTCAGGGCGGCTCCTATCCCGGAAACGATCGCCGCCACCGCAAACTGCACCGTGGAAAGCGCTACACCATTCACCCTTTGGGTAAAATGATCGATGACCAAAATGTGCACCGCAAAAGCCACGGAACAAAGCATTACCATCAAATCATTCTTTTCGATCGTCAGCGCTTCGTTCATGCACAGGAAGTAAAGCCCTACAGCGGCCAGCACCACCGAGATCCACACGGCAATGGTGACCTTTTTACGCAGGAACAGTCCCAAAATGGGCACCAGCACAATATACAGCGCGGTAATAAAGCCCGCCTTACCGGCGCTGGTCCCGCCGGAAATGCCTGACTGCTGCAGGAAGGAAGCCATAGCCAGGGCCACACCGCAGCAAATTCCGCCCAGCACCAGGTCCTTCGAGGAGCTTGCCAGCGGCTCCACCTTCTCGGGCGCCTTCTTTTTCTGCACCACGCGTACAATCCAGAGCCCCAGGGCCAGCGCCGCAAAGGCCATGCTGCACCGTATGGCGCCAAAGGTAAGGGGCGGTACATATTCACTGCCCACGCTCTGCGCCACAAATGCGGTGCCCCAGATGAGCGCCGCCAACACCGGGAACAGGTTTTGTCTGATTTTCTTATTCATGGGGTTCATTCCTTTTGCTTGGGTTCTAAAATACGGCGGCTCCCACCGCTTTTCGGCAGGAGCTCCGCTTGATTTCGATATTATAGCACGCCGCAGGGCAATTTGCAACATTCTTCGGCAAAGGGGATTTCACCGGAGATTTATTCTCTCAGTCCTCGAACCCGCTGCCCAAAAAGGCCCGCAGCTCGGCGGTTTTAGGCGCGCCGAAGATCTCCTCCGGGGTGCCCTCCTCCGCGATCAGCCCGCCATTCACATACAGGATGCGGTTCGCCGCTCCACGGGCAAAGCTCATCTCGTGGGTCACCACCACCATGGTGCGGTGCTCCGCCGCCAGCTGCTGCATAATCGCCAGCACCTCGCCCGTCAGTTGGGGGTCCAGTGCACTGGTCGGCTCATCAAAGAGCATCACCTTGGGGTCGCGCATCAGGGCGCGTGCTATGGCTACCCGCTGCTGCTGTCCGCCGGAAAGCCGGCAGGGATATTCATCCTTTTTCTCCGCCAGGCCTACCTTTTCCAGCAGGGCCATGCATTTTTCTTCGGCATCGGCCGCGCCGGGCTTTGTCAGCAGGTACGGCTTGATGAGATTCTCCCGCACCGTCATGTGGGGAAACAGGTTAAAGCTCTGGAACACCATGCCCATTTCGCTGATAAGCCGGGCACGCTCTGCCTTGGAACAGTATTTCCCGTCCTTCACCATGGCATCCTCACCCACATAGATGCTCCCACCGGTCACTTCCTCTAGGTCAATCATGCAGCGCAGCAGGGTGGATTTTCCCCCGCCGGAGGGCCCGATAATGGCAACCACTTCGCCCTCCTCCACCGCCAGGCTGATGCCCCGCAGGACCTCCGGCCCGCCTTCAAAGGTCTTTTTCACATTTTCCAGCCGCAGTACACTCATCCGGGACACCCCCTTTAGTTATAGTAGTTCATTTTCTTTTCCAGTTTTTCCATGGCCACCGCCACCACCAGGTTAAAGATATAGTAGAAGATAGCGGCGCCCACATAGGGCAGCACATTGGCCTCCCGGCTGGCGATGCGTTTCACCAATGTAAACAGCTCGGCGTAGCCGATAACAAAAGCCAGCGAGGTATCCTTTACCAGCGTAATGACCTCATTGGTGATGGAGGGCAGAATGCGCTTGACCACCTGCGGCAGAATAATGCGGAAAAAGGTCTGGCCCTTATTGTAGCCCAGCACCTTGGCCGCCTCGTACTGCCCCACTGGCATCGATTCAATCCCGGAGCGGTAAATCTCCGCAAAGTAGGCGGCGTAATTCACCGCAAAGGCAATAATCACTGCATAGAACTGGTACTCCAGCGTGATCGGCACCTTAAAGATATAATAAGGCCCATAATAGACCACCATCAGCTGCAGCATCAGCGGGGTGCCCCGCAAAATGGAGATAAACAGCTTGAGCAGGAGCTGCACCGGCCGGAATTCCGCCGCCTTCCGCCAAAAGGGGGATTTGCTCTTTTTCAGGCCCGCCAGCGGAGCCCAGCGGTTCATGCGGCCAAAGGCTACCAAAAGGCCCAGCGGCAGCGAAAATACCAGCGTCAGCACAAAGATGAGGATGGAATTTCCCATCCCCTCCCCCACCTGGGCAAATATCTCTAACAGGTTCATGCGGTACTCTCCTTTTATCTCTTACTTGCAGGGAAAAATGCAGCCCCTCAGCACATCGTGTCGAAGGGCTGCTTTTCTGTTTTCTTTTTGGGGCGTTACTTGCCCAGGCAAACCGCCTCGGAAAGGCCCCACTTTTCAGCGATCTTGGCGAAGGTGCCATCGGCCGCCATCTCATCCAAGGTCTTCTGCACGGCGTCGCGCAGTTCGGTGTTGCCCAGCTTAAAGCCGATACCGTAGGTCTCACTGGCAATGGTGCCGTCCAAGATCACAAACTCATCGCCACGCTGGGAGATCTGGTACTGCGCCACACCAATATCCATAGCAATGGCATCCACAGCACCCGCCTCCAGGTTCAGGAACGCGGTGTTGTAATCCGGCACCTCCACCATCTGCTTAAAGCTCTCGGCCAGCGCGATATTCTCCGCATTACTGCCGTCCTCGTTCTCGGTCAGCGCCGCCAGCGCGGAAGAATCTGCCTGCACTGCTACTATCTTCCCAGCAAGATCTGCATAGGTGGCAATGCCGCTGTCCTTCTTCACCACAATCACCTGACTGTTATCCACATAGGCCTCGCTCCAGGTGTACTTATCCTCACGGCCCTGCATGGTAAAACCGTTCCAGATGCAGCTGATGACCTCGGTATTCAGCTCCATGTCCTTGCTGTCCCAGTTAATGGGTTTCTTCACCAGTTCCCAGCCATTGCGGGTGCAAACCTCAGCGGCCAGGTCCAGATCAAAGCCGACATACTCCCCGTTTTCATCCTGGTAGCCATAGGGCGGGAACTCCGCGTCAAAGCCTACCGTAAAGGTGGTGGTTTTTTCGGTGTCATTATCATTGTTAGCAGCAGGCTCCTTGCCGCAGGCGGTAAAGAGACTCAGCAGCATCATGGCAGCTGCGGCCAGCGCGATCAATTTTTTCATGGTGTTTTTCTCCTTCGCTTCGGGGTTAATGAAATGTTATGTTCGTATTATACGCTTTAGCGTGCTACTATGCTACTATGCTAAATCACATTAATCCGCGATTTTTCTCGTTTACATCCAGGTTATCTTCTGATATCTCACTTTTTCGCACGCATACACACTTTTTTGTATCTTCTATTATGCTTTCTGGATGCCGCCGGCTTCGGGCCGCAGGCCAAGCCGCCCTCCGGGCGGCTTCAGCGGGCGGAGCCCGCTGGCGGCGCTGCGCGCCGCGGCCTGCGGCCCGCCCTGCCCCCTACCGGCAAAAGACTCCCCCTCACCCATCCTGGGCAAGGGGGAGATCCTCGCTTATTTACAGCAGGTAGAATAAATAACTCGCCACGCTCAGTACGATCAGCACCGCCAGAATCAGCGCCACGATCCGTTTCATTTTGTCCATTCGGTCTCCTCCTTACGCTGTCACCAGCACGATCTCCCCGTCTTTTTCTTCCGCGTGGATCAACGCCGGCGGCTGTTCGGGGCAGCCCGCCAGCAGCGTGCAGATGGGATCTTCCACTCGGCGTCGCAGCACATTGCGCAGGTCCCGGGCGCCGCTCTTGTGTCCGTAGGCTTCAGTAGCCGCCAACCGCAGTACCCCGTCGTCCCAGCCAAACTTGATCCCCCGCTCTGCCAGGCCCTTTTTCAGCTCCTCCAGCATCAGCGCGGCTATCTTCTGCATATCCTCCTCGGTCAGCGGGCGGAACACCACCACTTCGTCCACACGCGCCAGGAACTCCGGCCGCAGGAACTGCCGCAGCGAGGTCTCCGCCTTGTCCTTGGCATCGTCATAGCGGGTCTTATCAAAGCCCAGGGCGCTGCCCTGCCGCTCGCTGCCCGCGTTGCTGGTCATAATGATGATGGTATTCTCAAAGGAAACCTGCCGGCCCTGCGCATCGGTGATGCGTCCCTCATCTAGAATTTGCAGCAGAATATTCATCACATCGGGGTGCGCCTTCTCTATCTCATCAAACAGCACGATGGAATAGGGTCTGCGCCGCACCTTTTCGGTCAGCTGTCCCGCCTCATCATAGCCCACATAGCCGGGGGGCGAACCGATGATGCGCGAAACCGAGTGCTTCTCCATAAATTCCGACATGTCCAGCCGGATCAGCGGCTCCACATTGTCAAAAAGCTCCTCGGAGAGCACCTTCACCAGCTCGGTCTTGCCCACGCCGGTCGGCCCCACAAAGATGAAGGACGCCGGGCGCTTCTTGGCGGAAAGCCGGATGCGGCTGCGGCGCACAGCGGCAGCCACGGCGTTCACCGCTTCGTCCTGCCCGATGATCCGCTTTTTCAGGCCGGTTTCCAGGTCGGCCACCTTCTGCAGCTCGCTTTCCTTCACCTTGCTGGCCGGGATCCCGCTCCACAGCTCAATGACCTTGGCCAGGTGGTCCTCCGTCACCGGGGAGTTAAAGGCCGCGTCGTGCAGAGCGTCCATCCGCTCCTCCAGCCGGGCGATCTCGCTTTTCAGCTCCGCCATGCGCTGGTAGTCTATCTCCGCCCCCTCCTCGGGGTTGATGACATCACTGAGGGCCCGCTGCTTTTCCTCTCGCTCAGCGGCCAGCTTATCGTACTCGGTCTGCGCCGCGCATTCCAGGGAGGCTGTCGAGCAGGCCTCATCCAGCAGGTCTATCGCCTTATCGGGCAGGAAGCGGTCCAGGATGTACCGCTCGGAGAGCACCACAGCCCGCTCCACCATAAAGTCACTCACCTTTACACGGTGGTAGTCCTCGTAGTATTTCTTAATGCCCCGCAACACCTGGATGGTGTCCTCAATGGTCGGCTCTCCCACCTTCACGGCCTGGAAGCGCCTCTCCAGCGCAGCATCCTTTTCAATGTTCTTGCGGTACTCGTTAAAGGTCGTAGCACCAATGACCTGAATTTCTCCGCGGGAAAGCGCCGGCTTTAGAATATTGGCGGCGTTCATGCTGCCCTCACTGTCACCCACGCCCACCAGGGTGTGCACCTCGTCAATGAAGAGGATGACATTGCCGTGTTTCTTTACATCCTCCACCAGGCCCTTCACCCGGCTCTCAAACTGCCCGCGGAACTGGGTACCGGCCACCAGCCCGGTCAAGTCCAGCATGTAGACCTCTTTTTGAGCGATCTTGGCCGGCACTTTCCCCTCCACAATGCGCTGGGCAATACCCTCGGCAATGGCGGTTTTGCCCACGCCCGGCTCACCGATGAGGCAGGGATTGTTCTTCGTGCGCCGGTTCAGGATCTGCACCACCCGGTAAATTTCCTTTTCCCGCCCGATGATGGCGTCCATCTTACCCTCACGGGCCTTTCGGGTCAGGTTCTCACAGTAGTTTTCCAGGTATTTGTACTTGGGCGCGCCTTTTTCTGGTTTATCCTTTTGGGGCGGAGGGTTCCCTTCCCCCTCGGCGTTTTCTTTTTCGCGGTTCATCAACCCGCCAAAGAGGTTCTGCATAAAGGGGAACGGCATGGCCCCGCCTTTTTCAAAGCCGTCCTCGCCATCCTCCATGTCGCCCATCACTTCCATCATCTGGTCGCTCATTTTATCCAGGTCCTCCTCGGAAAGACCCATCTTATTCATCAGGTCATCCACAGGCTTCAGGCCCAGCTCCTTGGCGCACTTCAGGCACAGCCCCTCGCTTACCGTCTGTCCATTCTCCATCCGGGTCATATAGATGACCGCCAGCCGCTTTTTGCAGCGGGAGCACAGCATATTGTTCTTATCCATCGTTCCACTTCCTTTCGTGGGGAGTATCATTCCGCAGGGCTGACACACCGCCCGGCCCCGTTTTTCGGCGGTACAAATCCGTGCTGGCTGCGTCAAGGGCCTTGTCAGGCATCAGTCCATTTTCAATGGACACAAGCCTGTCAGCGGCCCATTTCCTTGCCATCCCATGATTTTTACCGTCGCAAAACGGGTGCGAACACTTTCTAACATAAAATCGCTTTTATTGTTATGCCCGTTCCCGGGCAGGATTTACACAGGAAATTCAAACTGCACAAACCAATTGAGGATCGTCGATTTCTGCACCACAGCCGTATTCAGCCAGCTCCACTCATTTTCGCTAAAGGTGATCAGCACCGCCGCCGCCATTCCGATGAGATAGCAAAGGAGGAAGGCCTCCGCTGCGCCCAGTATGCCGCCCAGCAGACGGTTCACCCCGCCCACCACCGGCACCCGGTTTACATTCCGGGTCAGCTTTGCCAGTGCCCGCACTATAACCATCGCCACCAGGAAAATGATTAGGAACGCCACCATCGTCAGCAGAGCCACCATCACGGTCCGCAGGGCATCCCCCGCCGCCCCGGTAATGGTATCGGTCGGGTCTATGCGGTCCAGCAGCTCCGCAAAGGTTTGCAGCTTCTGCCGCAGGGTATCGCTTACGGCTGTTTGCAGCCGCTCCGCCAGGTAGCCATCGTACAGCCAGGCCGCGGCCTTGCCGCTCAGCAAAGCCGCCACAATGCAGGCCGCCGCCAGCCCCAGCAGATGGATAAAGGAACTGACAAACCCCCGCCCCACTGAGCGGATCATCACAAACAGGATCACCGCGATCAGCGCAAGATCCCAAATCAATGAAGGGGTAAAAATATCTCTCATTTTGCCGCCCCCTTTCTCCCTTTTCTCGGGTTTTCATCGTTATGGCGGCACAGCTCCATTTTGTCTCGGGCCGACCCTCCATTCCATTCCGGGCAGCCCTCGCCCATTTCGCTGCGCCGCCCCAGGCCCTCTGCCATTACAGCCGCCGGTGGGTCAGCCCCTCCTCGGTGATGCAGTAATAGCCGTTCTGCCAGGGCGCCATCTGCTGGATGCCGCTCTCCTCCCGGTCGCTCACCTCGGTCAGGGCGGCATCGCCCAGCAGCAGGGTGTTTTCGGTCAGGATCAGCACCCGGTTTTTCTCGGTATGCAGGGAAAGCACCCGTTCCGCCACGGTTTTGGTGCCCACTGCCGCCAGTGTGGCATCATAGGCCGTCACCGTTACTCCGGCCGCCTCCCGGCTGTCGCCGCATGCGGTGTAAAGCGTCCCGCCTTCGCCAATGGCCATCGCCGTCGGCGTTTCGGCAAAGCGGGCCTCATACAGCACCGTCCCATCGGTGGAGATCACCCTCGCACCCCGGTCGGTCACAGCCAGCAGCTTATCGCCGCACCACTGGGCTTTCAGCAGGATCTCATCCGGCCAGCTCAGCGAAACCGCCGGCTGCCGCCCGGTCATATCGTGCAGCTTGATGCCGCACCCCAGGGCTCCGCCGCCGCTGGTCACGCCGCCGGCCGCCAGCCAGGTGCCCTTGCCGTTCAGCGCCAGCACCGAAAGATAGCAGTCTCCGCTCTCCAGCAGGAAAATTTCCTCCCCGCGGGCGTTATACACCGTCACCGCGGAAAGTCCGCTGCCGCCCCGCCGGGAAAGCGCCACCGTGCCCTTATCGTTCAGGGTGCCGCCCAGCAGGATGCCGCTGCCGGTGCCGCTTTGCAGCGTCTTGGTCTTATTGGTCAGCATCCAGTCGGTGCCGCCCACATCGTAGGTCAGCAGCCGCCCGCCGGAGTACACACTCACAGGGCTGTTGTAGCTGTGCAGAAACTCCCCCGTGATCACACCCCCGGTATTGTATACCGTCACGCTGCCCTCGGTGCACAGGGCTACGCCGCCCTTTACCCCGATGAGCTGCCTTGTTTCCTGCCGGTCCAGCGTAACGGGGAAGCCCTTGCCCCCCCGCAGCGAGGCCGCGAGGTTCGTCAGGTGGCTACCCCACCCCAGCTGTCGTCCCGCAAAAACGGTGATGCCGATGACGGCAACCACCGCCAGCACAATGGCCAGCTTTTTGGTTCTCCGCCAGTTTTTCTTACGGCGGCGTCTGCGGCGCGCTTCCTCAAATTCCGTCAGTTCGCTCACAGTTCCGCCTCCTTTTGCTCGTAGAATACCTGCTCCAGATAAAGCCCGCAGGCGGGGGCGGTTTTGCCGGCTCTTTCCCGGTCCTCACTGCGCAGGATGGCCGTAATCTCCCCCGGGGGGTATTTGCCCTGTCCTATTTCCAGCAGCGTCCCGGCCATAATGCGCACCATGTGGTAGAGGAACCCATCCCCGGTCACCGTCAGGTGTATTTCATCGCCAGTTTGGATCACGGCACATTCGGTCAGGGTACGCACCCGTTCCTCGGGGGGGATTTTTCCGCCCGAAGCGCAAAACGCCGAAAAATTGTGGGTGCCCAGCAGCCGCTTCGCCGCCCGGTCCATCGCTTCGGCATCTACGGGGCGGGGCAGCTGTACCGCCACCCCCTCCCGGAAGGGGTCTCTGGTTTCGCTTTGGTACCAGCGGTAGCGGTAGCGCTTGGCGGCAGCATCATACCGCGGGTGGAAGTCCTCCTCCACCGCACAGCAGCCGGTCACCGCTATCTCCTTCGGCAGGTTCACATTCAGCGCCCGCTGCAGCGCCTCCGGCGGGATGCGGCAGCTCTCGCATTTCAGCGCCGCCACAAAGCCCACCGCATGCACCCCACTATCAGTGCGGGAGCAGCCAGTCAGCTCGCCCCGCTCGCCAAAGAGCCGTTCCACGGCATCCTGCACGGCGCCGCAGATGGTCGGGGCGTTCGGCTGGACCTGCCAGCCGCAGTAATGGGTCCCCAGCCAGCGCAGGGTCAGTTTGTATCGCATGGATGGAGCACCCCCAATCTTATCGTATCACAAAGTTGTTACCAAATCGTTGGCAAGAGATTAACATATTTGTTCAGCAGGATCACCCCGGCAAAAACCGCCGCGGTCGCCACACCGGAGATGAGGTCCCGGCCGTGCAGCTTCATCTGCTTCATCCGGGTGCGGCCCTCGCCGCCGTGGTAGCAGCGGCATTCCATCGCCAGCGCCAGCTCATCCGCCCGGCGGAACGCCGAAACGAACAGCGGGATGAGGATGGGCAGCAGCGCCTTGGCCCGCTGCATCACGCCGCCGCTTTCCAGGTCTGCGCCCCTTGCCTTTTGGGCGGACATGATCTTGTCCGTCTCCTCGATGAGGGTGGGGATAAACCGCAGCGCAATGGTCATCATCATGGCCAGCTCGTGCACCGGCAGCTTGATCTTCTTAAGGGGCGACAGCAGCCGTTCTATGCCGTCGGTGAGGGCGATGGGCGAGGTGGTATAGGTCAGCAGCGAGGTGCCCGCGATGAGGCACAGAATTCTGACCGACATGAATACCGCCGTCTCGATGCCCTCCCTGGTGATCTTGAGGAACTTCCACTGCCACAGCGGGTCGCCGGTGGAAAGGAACAGGTTCAGCACCGCCGTAAAGATGACGATGGGCACCACCGGCTTCATGGATTTCCAGATCATCGAAAGGGGGATACGGCTGATAAGATAGGCCGCGAAGCCGAACAGCACGCCCAGCAGCAGGCCCCACATGTTATCCGCCACAAACAGCATCACGATGTAGAGAATGGAAAGCAGGATCTTGATGCGGGGGTCCATTTTGTGAATGGCGCTCTTCCCGGGGAAATACTGACCAATGGTAATATCACGGATCATCGGGCGGCACCCCCTTTCACGGCATTCAGGATGGCGGCAGCCGCGCCCTCCACGGTGTAGATGTTGCCCGGCACCTGGTACCCGGCGGCCCGCAGCCCGGCAAAGACCCGGCTGATCTGCGGCACGGCCAGGCCCATGGCGGTCAGCTCCTCCACCCGGCTAAAGATATTTTCCACCGTATCGTACATGGCGGGCTTGCCCTCGGCGATCACCAGCACTTTCTTGGCGTACTGGGCTATATCCTCCATGCTGTGGCTCACCAGCAGCACGGTGTTTTTGCGTTCCTCGTGGTACTCCCTTATCTCGCCCAGGATGGTATCCCGGCCGCGGGGGTCCAGTCCCGCCGTCGGTTCATCCAGGATAAGCACCTTGGGATCCATGGCCAGCACCCCGGCAATGGCCACCCGGCGCTTCTGCCCGCCGGAAAGCTCGAAGGGGCTTTTTTCCATCATGTCCTCCGAAAGGCCCACAAAGCGCAGCGACTCCCGCACCCGCTTTTCCACCTCCTCGGGGGGCAGCCCCATATTGGTGGGGCCGAAGGCCACATCCGCCGCCACCGTCTCGCCAAAGAGCTGGTACTCCGGGTACTGGAACACCAGCCCCACCTTGAAGCGGAACCGCCGCAGGTCCTTTTTATCGGCCCACAGGTCCTCGCCGTCAATGTAGACCTTGCCCTCGGTGGGAGCCAGCAGGCCATTGAGGTGCTGGATGAAGGTGGACTTGCCGGAGCCGGTATGCCCAATGATCCCAGCAAACTCCCCCTCCTCTATCTCGATGTTGAAATCCTGCAGGGCGGCCCGCTCATAGGGGGTGCCCTGCGAATAAATATGCGTTAAATGCTCGGTTTTGATGATAGACATATTTGGCACGGTTCCTTCCTTAGCGGGTCAGCAGGGCTTCCAGCGCTTCTATGCACTCCTGCTCGTCTATGATATCGGCCTGCACCGGCAGACCGACTTCCTTCAGTATCGTCATCAGCTCGGTGGTCTGGGGAACATCCAGTCCCACCTGCCGCAGCTCCGCCACATGGCTGAATACCTTACGGGGCACATCGTCCATCAGCACATGGCCGTCATCCATCACGATCACCCGGTCACAGGCGGCGGCCTCCTCCATGTAGTGGGTAATCAGCACCACGGTGATGCCCTTTTCGCGGTTCAATTGCCGCAGCACCCTCATTACCTCCTGGCGGCCGCGGGGATCCAGCATGGCAGTGGGCTCATCCAGCAGGATGCACCGGGGCTGCATGGCGATGATGCCCGCGATGGCCACCCGTTGCTTCTGCCCGCCACTGAGCTGATGCGGCGCGCTTTCCCGGTATTCGTACATCCCCACCGCTTTCAGGGCCTCATCCACCCGCCGGCGGATCTCAGCCGGTTCCACGCCCATATTTTCGGGCGCGAAGGCCACATCCTCTTCCACCACCGTCGCCACGATCTGGTTATCCGGGTTCTGGAACACCATGCCGGCGCACTGGCGGATCTCAAACAGCTTGTCCTCGTCCTTGGTATTCATGCCGTCCACGGTGACGGTACCGGTGCGGGGCAGCAGCACGGCGTTGCAGTGCTTGGCAAAGGTGGATTTCCCGGAGCCGTTGTGCCCCAGCACCGCCACAAACTCGCCTTCCCCTATGGTGATATTCACATCCTCCAGCACCAGCGGCAGGCCGGTCTCTTCCTCGTAACTGAAGGAGATATGCTCGGTTTCGATCAGCTTTTTCAAAATGCGTTCCTCGCTTTTTTCGTAGTCTTGGTCCCTGCTATGCCGTGCGGCACGGCAGCGGCTCTTGCCCCGCTTCTGCAGGGGGCTGGCACCCGGGCCGCAGGCCCGGCGGCAAAGCCGCCGAAGCGGACCTCCGGTCCGCTTGCCCGCCCAAAGGGCGGGCGGCCTGCGGCCCGCCCTGCCCCTTTTTTACTCCCTGCTGTGCCACACGGCGGTAGAGCCGCAAGGCAGGGGGCAGCCGGTGGCCTTTACCGGCAGCCCGATCTCGGAGGAGAAGGTAGTGCCCTTCCCCGCAAATCGCCGGCTGACGGTCGTGTTCAGAATATACTCCATCACGCTGGGGCTCAAGCCCGTGGTGTAGGAATTGATGGCAAAAAACAGCGGGTTTTCGGTCAGCACCCCGGCGCATAGCTTCACCAGGTCGTACACCGAATCCTCCAGCTTCCATACCTCGCCGCCCGGGCCCCGGCCGTAGCTGGGGGGGTCCATAATGACCCCATCGTACAGGCTGCCCCGGCGGATCTCCCGCTCCACAAATTTCTGGCAGTCGTCCACGATCCATCGGATCGGCTTTTCCCCGAGGCCGGAGAGCTGCTGGTTCTCTCTCGCCCAGGCCACCATGCCCTTGCTGGCATCCACATGGCAGACGGAAGCCCCCGCTGCGGCACAGGCCAGCGTGGCGCCGCCGGTGTAGGCAAATAGATTCAGCACCCGGATAGGCCGCCCGGCCGTTTCTATCTTCTCCCGGAAGAAATCCCAGTTGACCGCCTGCTCCGGGAACAGCCCGGTGTGCTTAAAGCCGGTTGGGCTGATCTTGAATTTCAGATCCCGGTAGCCGATGGTCCAGAACTGGGGGTGGCTGCGATAGATCTGCCAGCTGCCGCCGCCCGCCGAGGAGCGGTTGTACCGGGCATCGGCTTTCTGCCACTCGGGGCCCTTTTCCGGCCTCCAAATGACCTGCGGGTCCGGCCGGATGAGGATGGTATTACCCCACCGCTCCAGCTTTTCTCCGCTGCTGGTATCCAGGATCTCAAAATCCTGCCACTGGTCTGCGATGCGCATGGTTTTTCTCACTTTCTGTCTTTGGTGGTTTCGTTCCGCCTGCGGCGGGGATGGACATGACATAGACTGTTGTCGCCTATCGGCGGCGCAAGTTTTACAAAAGATTTTAATCTGTACGCCTGCCGGCGGGGCGTTACTTTTCTATGAAGAAAAGTAACCAAAAGTCATTCAGGGCTGCGCCCTGAAAACCCGGTCGCCCTGCTGCGCTGGATACGGATTTGGATTTTTCGGTTACGAAACATCCAAATCCATACTGCACGCAGATGGGCTTAAAAGGTGTCTGTGACACATTTGCCCTCTCCCAACCTCCCCCGCTTCGGGGGAGGGGAACGCCCTCCATTTTCCTGCAAACCGATAGCCCCGCTAACCATAACCATGGGTCAGCGGCTCATCTTTCGGCGGGTCGCAGTCCCGCGCCCCATCCCCCGCGACCCGCCCCACCCCCCAACCCCCTCCCCAGGGAGGGGGCGCAGATTTATCTCCACACGAAAGGACAACACCCATGTTTAACAGCCTGCTGGCGGAACATAAAACGCCCTTCGGCGCGGTGGCGGCGGGGGAGGAAATGACCCTGCGCTTTACCCTGCCCCAGGGCGATCCCCGCACGCCCTCCCTGCTGCTGTACCGGGCCGGGCAGCCGCAGCCCCTGCTGCATACCCCTCTGTGCCGGCAGGGCGATGCCTTTACCCTGCGGTACACCCCGCAGGAGCCGGGGCTTTATTACTATGGCTTTCGCCTTTCGGATGGCACCCTGCTGCACCGCGCGCCCGATGGCAGCGCCGATTACGGCGAGGGGCAGCTGTGGCAGCTTACCGTCTACGATAAGGCCTACGATATTCCGCAAAAATTCGCCGGGCAGGTGATGTATCAGATCTTCCCGGACCGCTACTATAACAGCGGCAGAGAGAAAACCGGCGTCCCCGCCGACCGGCGGCTGCACCGCGACTGGCAGGAGGAGCCCCAAAGCACCCCCGATGCCGACGGTGTGTTTCGCTGCAATGATTATTTCGGCGGCGATCTCCCCGGCATCACCGAAAAGCTGCCAGAGCTGGCCGCTTTGGGCGTCGGGGCCCTGTATCTCAATCCCATCTTTGAGGCGCACAGCAACCACCGCTACAATACCGCCGACTACCTGCGCATCGACCCGCTGCTGGGCACCGAGCAGGATTTCATCACCCTGTGCCAAAGGGCCCATGAGCACGGCATCAAAATCATCCTGGACGGCGTGTTCAACCACACCGGCAGCGATAGCCTGTACTTCAATAAGGAGGGCCGCTACGGCCCCGGCGGCGCCTACCGCGATCCGCACAGCCCCTACCGCAGCTGGTACTGCTGGAAGGATGCCGCCGCCGACCAGTACGAAAGCTGGTGGGGCTTTACCACCCTGCCCAAGCTCAACAGCCGGGACAAGAGCTGGCGGGAATTCCTCTGCGGAGAAAATGGCATTGTGCGGCACTGGCTGCGGCTGGGCGCCGATGGCTGGCGGCTGGATGTGGTGGATGAATACCCCGATGAGCTGGTACGCATGATCCGCCAGGCGGCCCGCGCCGAAAAGCCCGATGCCCTCATCATCGGGGAGGTGTGGGAGGACGCCAGCTGCAAGGAAGCCTACGGTGAGCACCGCCAATACCTGATGGGCCATGAGCTGGACAGCGTGATGAACTACCCGCTGCGGCAGGCAATACTGGATTTCCTGCTGCGGGGGGATGGCGCCGCCTTCCGGCTGCGGCTGTGGGAGCTGCTGGAGCACTACCCCCGCCCCTGCTGGGATGTCATGATGAACCTCCTCTCCAGCCACGATGTCCCCCGCGCCATTACCGCGCTGGGCGGCACCCCCATGCAGCACCGGGATCGCGATTGGCAGCGCGCCCACAATACCCTTACGGTGGCGCAGTACTACCGGGGACGGCAGCTTTTCATGCTGGGCACCCTTATGACCATGACCCTGCCCGGTATGCCCTGCCTCTACTACGGCGATGAAGCCGGGCTGGTGGGCTACGCCGATCCCTTTAACCGGGGCACCTACCCCTGGGGCCGGGAGGACACCGGCCTGCGGGAGTGCATCCGGCAGATGGCCGCCCTCCGGAACGGGAACAGTGCCCTTTCCGCCGGCGAACTGGAGCCGCTGGTGTGCGCGGCTGGTATGGCCGCCTGGCGCCGCCGGGATGAAACCGGTGAATTTATCATCTGCGTCAATCCCGGGGAGGGGCCGCTGCCCCTGCCCGATGCCGCCAAGTACGGCGAAACGGTATTCACCATCGGGCAGGCGGGGGAGCGCCGGCTGGAGGGCCAGTCGGCAGTCATCCGCCGGATACGATAAAAGGAGCAAAACATGCAGCAAAACGAAAAAAGAACCAAGATCATCCTATGGGCAGTGGTGGCCCTGGCCGTGGTGGGCTGCGCCCTGTGGCTGGTGCTGCCCCATGGCGGCACCACCGATTGCACCGCGGAAATATGGATCGACGGCCAAATGGTGCGCAGCATCTATCTGCCGCAGGCGCCGGATGAGGTGATCTCGCTGGCGGAGTACGGCAAGGAGGTGCAGCTGGAGGTAAAAAACCACCGCATCGCCTTTATCAGCAGCGATTGCCCCGATAAGGTCTGCATCCACAATGGCTGGCTGTCCCGGGAAGGGGAGCAGGCCATCTGCCTGCCCAATCGTGTCAGCGTCACCCTTACCGATGGCAGCACCGTCCCGGTGGAGCTGAATTGATCCCGCATTACAGAAAGAAGGCAATATCACATGATGAATATGGAATGGAGCATCCTGCCCGGCTATGCCCGGGAGGAGGAGATCCGGCAGCTTTTTACCGAATACACCAATATGGTGCTGGCGGGGGATCCCGCCTTTGCGGGGTACCTGGCCCGGCAGCACTACGAGGAAGAGCTGGCCCACCCCGCCCGCAAATACGCCCCGCCCCACGGCCGGCTGTACCTGGTGTGTACGGGCAGCACGCCGGTGGGCTGCGCCGCGCTCAAGGCGCTGGATGACACCCGCTGCGAGATGAAGCGGCTGTATGTCCGCCCGGAATACCGCGGCCAGGGCATTGCCCGGGCGCTGGTGCACCAGCTGATGCAGGAGGCCCGGGTGGCCGGCTACCGTCAGATGGTGCTGGATACTTTCCCCTTCCTGCCGGAGGCCATCACTCTTTATAAGCGGGAGGGCTTCTACGAGATCGAGCGGTACAATGATAACCCCATGCCCGGCTCGGTGTACCTCTGCTGTGAGCTGTAAAGGCCGCTTTGACAGAAAAATCAGATTAAAAATCAAAGCCATAACATAAAAAGCCGCCCCCGGTTGCCCGGGGGCGGCTTCTTGGTATTTTGGTTTGGCTTTTTTAGTTTTGCGGGGAATTGCAGTTTAAGCGAAAATTACTTCAGCTCAACCTTAGCGCCAGCCTCTTCCAGCTTGGCCTTCATCTCCTCAGCCTCAGCCTTGGAGAGACCTTCCTTAACGGTCTTGGGGGCGTTGTCTACCAGCTCCTTGGCTTCCTTCAGGCCCAGGCCGGTGATCTCTTTGACCAGCTTGATGACGCCCATCTTGGAAGCGCCAGCCTCAGCCAGAACAACATCAAACTCGGACTTCTCCTCGGCAGCGGCAGCACCGGCAGCGGGGCCAGCAACCATAACGGGAGCGGCAGCGGAAACGCCGAACTCCTCTTCGATCGCCTTAACGAGGTCGGCCAGCTCCATAACGGTCAGGCCTTTGATTTCTTCAACAAATTTTGCGATATCAGCCATGATATGAATCCTCCTATTAAATAGATATTTTGTAAGGATGTGCGGGAAACGGTGCGCGGGCGGCTAATTAAGCAGCCTCGCCCTCCTTTTTCTCGCGGATGGCATCCAGAGCCACGGCCAGGCCGCGGATGTTGCCATTGAGCGCCATGCACAGCATGGTGAGCAGCTCCTGCTTGCCGGGTAGCTTGGCCACAGCAATAACGCCTGCCTCGTCCAGCACCTTACCGTCCATATAGCCGGCGCGGATATCGAACTTGTCCTTGTGGGACTCGGCAAACTTATTCAGGATCTTAGCGGCAGCGATGGGATCCTCGGGGGAATAAGCGAAGGCGCTGGTACCGTACATATGCGCGGTCAGCTCGCCCAGGCCAGCCTCTTCGGCAGCGCGGCGCAGGATGTTATTCTTGATAACAGCGTACTCAACGCCCACTTCACGCAGCTCGCGGCGCAGCTTGGTGTCATCGGCCACGGTGATGCCGCGGTAATCGACCAGTACGCCGGCAGCGGAATTTTTCATCTTTTCTGCCAGAGCAGCAACCTGCTCCTGTTTCTGTTTCAGAACATTAGCGTTAGGCAAAATGTTTCACCTCCCAAAGTAATATAAGGAAAACTAAAAAAGCTCTTTCCAACATACCTTGGAAAGAGCGATCTTTGTTTCCTTAGCGGGTGAAACCGTTAAAGTCATAGTCAATCGTAGCTCATTTCCTCGGCAGGCCGGTTCAGCAAACCATTTACACGCAAATGCGTGCCTGCTGTCTATGGAACAGCTCTATTATTATAGCGGGTGAGGCACCGCTTGTCAAGAGGGAAATTCCCTTTTCACAGCCATTTCGCGGTCCGTATTCCCGCCAGGCCAAAAATAAAAATCCTCCCCCGCCGTTTGGCAGCAGGGGAGATATTTTTACTTGATGGTCAGCAGCTCCGCCACTTCCTTGCGCTTGGGGGCGCCGGGCTCCTCCGCCGGATAGCCCAGCGGCATCAGGCAGGCTACGCCCATGCCCTCCGGCAGCTCCAGCAGCTCGCGCAGCTTCTCTTCCTCAAAGATGCCCAGCACCACGCTGCCCAGCCCCAGCTCATGGGCTGCCAGCTCAAAGGTCGCTGCCGCAATACCGCAGTCAAAGTTCTGCCAGCGGTCGCCCTTGCTGGTGCTAAAGCTGCCGTCCCGCTCGTAGCCGCAGCGCTTTTCCACATAGGTCATCACCATCAGCACCGGCGCGCCTTTAATGATTCCTTCGTTCCAGGGAATGGTGGTCTCTTCGGCAATGCGGTTTATCAGCGCCTTGTCCTCTACCGCTACATACCGGGCGATCTGGGTGTTCTTCCAGCTGGGGGCCCACCGGGCCAGCTCCACCAGCTGCTCCAGTACCTCATGGGGTACCTTTTCCTCGGTGAATTTCCGCACACTGCGGCGGGATTTGATGCAATCGATCGTGTTCATGGTGACAACTCCTTTCGTTTATCTATCCCCGCCCCGGCGGGGGCTCATGGCGTCCGGCGGTGAAAACCGGCGCTGGCTGCGTTGTCGGCCCTTGAAAGGCATCAGCCCGCCTTTCGTCGGGCAAGAGCCTTCCCGCGGCCCGCCGCCTTGCCATCCTCCGATTTTCCCTCACCGTCCGGCGCCCCGCCGGCGGCAGGCTTAATTTTCTTCTTTTTCTTTGGCCTTAGCGGATGTATTCTGCTCCCACTCCCGCTTTACCTTCTCCATGTTCTCCCAGTAGGGGTGCAGCTCGCTGTAATCGGGCTGCTCCTTGGCGTCGCCGTCATCGCCTATGGCGGTGCTGGCGTTGCAGCAGATGAGATACAGGGCGCTGAGCACCACCCCGGCAATGGCCTGCCAGCACAGCCCTATCTTCCACAGGGCAATAAGGGCGGCCGCCAGCGCCAGGAAATCCAATAGCGGCACCAGGGCACGGGGCTTCCCCAGCAGGCCAAACAGCCCGCCCAGGAGGAACAGCACCCCGCCGGCAATGGCAGTGATGCGCCCCAGCAGGTTTTCGGTCAGGCTCATCTGCCACCACAGCCACAGCCCGCCGCACACCATGCACAGCACACACACCGGCCGGAAGAATTGAGGCCAGTTGATGCGGTTTTCTCGCATATCAGTCGCCCCTTTCCCGGATCAGCAGCCGGATGGGCGTGCCGGTCAGATCGTAGGTCTCCCGGATCTGGTTTTCCAGATACCGCTGGTAGCTGAAGTGGAACAGCTCGGCGCTGTTGCAGAAGCAGACAAAGGTGGGCGGCTGGGTGCTGGCCTGCGTCATGTAGTAGATCTTCAGCCGCTTGCCCTTATCGCTGGGCGGCTGCACCCGGGCGGTGGCATAGCTGAGGAGATCGTTCAGGCGCCCGGTGGGGATGCGCAGCCTGGCATTGGCCGCTACCGTGTTGATGAGCGGGAACATTTTATCCACCCGCTGGCCGGTCTTGGCACTGATAAACAGGAACGGCACATAGCTCATAAAGCTGAAATCCACCTTCAGCTTGTCGGTGTATTCCTTCATGGTGCGGTCGTCCTTTTCCACGGCGTCCCACTTGTTCACGCACACGATGCAGGCCTTGCCCTGCTCATGGGCGTAGCCCGCTATCTTGCTGTCCTGCTCGGAAAAGCCCTCCACCGCATCAATGAGGATAATAGCCACATCGCAGCGGTCCACCGCCATATAGCTGCGCAGCACGCTGTACCGCTCTATGGCGTCCTCTACCTTGGCCTTGCGGCGGATGCCGGCGGTATCAATGAAGATATACTTGCCGTACTCGTTTTCAATGACGGTATCGGTGGCGTCACGGGTGGTGCCGGCAATATCGCTGACAATGACCCGCTCCTCTCCGGCCAGGTAGTTGATGAGGGAGCTTTTGCCCACATTGGGCTTGCCAATGACAGCCACCTTGGTGTATTCCTCTGGGTATTCGGTGCGGTTCTCCCAGTCTATCTTTTCAATGCAGGCATCCAGCAGGTCGCCGGTGCCGTGCCCGTGAACCGAGGAAACCGGGTAGGGGTCGCCCAGCCCCAGGTTATAGAATTCATAAAAATCGGGGGGAACATCGCCCAGACTGTCGCACTTGTTGACGCACAAAACCACCGGCTTGCCGCATTTTTGCAGCATATGGGCAATATCGGCGTCATTGGCGGTCACACCGCTTTTCAGGTCCACCACAAAGATGATCAAATCGGCGGCGTCAATGGCGATCTGTGCCTGCATCCTCATTTTGGAAAGCATCACATCATCGGCCTTCGGCTCTATGCCGCCGGTATCCACCAGCATAAATTCCCGTCCGCACCATTCGCCGGGGGCGTAAATGCGGTCACGGGTCACACCGGGGGTGTCCTCCACGATGGAGAGCCGCTGCCCGGTGAGCTTATTGAACAGGGTGGATTTACCGACATTCGGACGCCCCACGATGGCAATAAGCGGTTTAGACATATCAGGTCACTTCCTTTCGGTAGGAATTTCCAAAAATCACATTCCGCCTGCGGCGGGGCAAGTTTCACAAAAGGTTCTAATCTGTACGCCTGCCGGCGGGGCTGGTTTGTAGTCACCTTCGGTGGTGCAAGTTTTATAAAAAACTTAATTAGTACGGCTCGCCGCCGTGGCGTTCCTTTTACTCGTGTAAAAGGAACCAAAACACGCTTGGGGCTCTGCCCCAAGACCCCTGTCGCTGGCTGTGCTGGATACGGATTGATTTTTGACGGCAGTCAAAAATCAATCCGTACTGCGCACAGAGTCGCTCCCAAAGTAGCCTGCGGCAGCATCTGCCCTTTCCCCCCACCCCCTTTCCCGATGGCGGGAAAGGGGCTCGGATGGGCGGGCAAGTGCAGGGCGGCAGTCCGGCACTCGGGGTATGTTAGGGCTTGCAAAAACCGCAAGCCGCTGACCTTAAAGTATTTGTTTATCCACCCCATAGTCCCCCTCCTCCGAGGAGGGGACAGGGGTGGTGGTTCGCCGTTCTGCGCTCCAGCGC
>ERZ827469.103-NODE-103-length-117544-cov-5.735048_pt1 | contig 117544 bp, 122 predicted proteins | sample MGYA00519917_ERZ827469 | MGnify/ENA primary metagenome ERZ827469 (study PRJEB31778, sample SAMEA3449314) | human gut metagenome | biome: human gut; feature: human-associated habitat; material: faeces | place: United Kingdom | collected 2010/2012 ... | reverse complement strand
GTCATCAGGACCGCTTTCAGCGGCTGATCTCCACGTTGCGCCACGTGCTGGATTGCGATGCGTCGGCGCTGCTGCGTTACGAAGGGCGGCAGTTTATTCCGCTGGCTATCGACGGTCTGGCGAAGGACGTACTCGGGCGGCGCTTTACCCTGGAGGGCCACCCGCGTCTGGAAACCATCGCCCGCGCGGGTGACGTGGTGCGTTTCCCGGCAGACAGCGATCTGCCCGATCCGTACGACGGCCTGATCCCCGGACAGGAGAGCCTGAAGGTGCACGCCTGCGTCGGCCTGCCGCTGTTTGCCGGGCAAACCCTGATCGGCGCGCTCACCCTCGACGGCATGGATGCGGACCGTTTTGACAGCTTCAGCGACGAGGAGCTGCGCCTGATTGCCGCCCTGGTGGCCGGGGCGCTTAATAACGCGCTGCTGATCGCCCGGCTGGAGAATCAAAACGTGCTGCCGGAGCAGGCTATCGTGTATCCGGCAGACGAACGTCAGGAGATAATTGGCCTGTCGGCGCCGATGCTGCAGCTGAAAAAAGAGATCGATATCGTCGCGGCTTCTGACTTAAACGTGCTGATTAGCGGCGAGACCGGCACCGGCAAAGAGCTGGTGGCGAAAGCGGTGCATCAGGGGTCGCCGCGGGCGGCCAATCCGCTGGTCTATCTCAACTGTGCGGCCCTGCCGGAGAGCGTGGCGGAGAGCGAGCTGTTTGGCCACGTCAAAGGGGCGTTTACCGGGGCGATCAGCAACCGCAGCGGTAAATTTGAAATGGCGGACAACGGGACGCTGTTCCTCGATGAAATTGGCGAGCTTTCGCTGGCGCTCCAGGCCAAGCTGCTGCGGGTGCTGCAGTATGGCGATATTCAGCGCGTCGGCGACGATCGCAGCCTGCGGGTTGATGTGCGGGTGCTGGCGGCCACCAACCGCGACCTGCGTCAGGAGGTGGTGGAGGGGCGCTTTCGCGCCGACCTGTATCATCGCCTGAGCGTGTTTCCGCTGTCGGTTCCGGCGCTGCGCGAGCGGGAAAGTGATGTAGTGCTGCTGGCCGGCTATTTTTGCGAACAGTGCCGTTTGCGTATGGGGCTGGCGCAGGTGATTTTAAGCGAAGCGACGCGGGCCAGGCTGCTCGCCTGGTCATGGCCGGGCAACGTACGCGAACTGGAGCACGCGATTCATCGGGCGGTGGTGCTGGCGCGGGCGACGCAGGCGGGTAATGATATCGTGCTGGAGCCGCAGCATTTTCAGCTGGCCGGGGAAGCGCCAGCCTTGCCGACCGTCAGCCCGCAGCCGGCGGCGGAAGCGGTGAGCCTGCGCGAGGCGACGGAGGCGTTCCAGCGCGAAGCGATCGCCAGCGCGCTGGCGGCTAATGGCCGCAGCTGGGCCGCCACCGCCCGCGCGCTGGGGCTCGACGTCGCCAACCTGCACCGGCTGGCGAAACGTCTGGGGCTTAAAGGATCCCGGCCTGATAAAAGTTCTGCAGGTTAATCGCGCCGACCAGCTGGCCGCTTTCATCCACCACCGGAGCGGCGCTGATTTTATGCTTCATCAGGCGCTCTTTGGCTTCTATCGCGCGGCTTTCCGCTTGCAGAGTGACGCCGTTGCGGGTCATCGCCTGGCTGACGATATCCTGTAAGCTGCCGCCGCCCACCAGCCAGCGGCGCAGGTCGCCGTCGGTAAAGACGCCCTGCACGTGATTGCGCTCATCGCAGACCGCCACCAGCCCCAGGCCGGTGCGGCTGAGTTCGAGCATCGCGTCCATGACGCTGGTGTCGTTGGCGACGCGCGGCACGTCGACGTCGCGGCGCATCAGATGGTGAACTTTGTTCAGCAGCCGCGCGCCCAGCGCGCCGGCCGGGTGCGAACGGGCGAAATCTTCTTCGTTAAAGCCGCGGGCCTGCATGACCGCCATGGCCAGCGCGTCGCCGAGCATCAGGGTATTGACGGTGCTGGAGGTGGGCGCGAGGTGCATCGGGCAGGCTTCACGCTCTACGGCAATATCAAGCACCGCTTTGGCCGCCAGCGCCAGCGGTGAAGTGGATTTACCGGTCATCGCCAGCAGCGGAATGGATTTTTCCTCCAGGCGCGGAACGATAAGATCCAGCTCTTTAGCGCTGCCGGAGTAAGAGATAAACAGCATCACGTCGCGGCTGTCGAGCATGCCGAGGTCGCCGTGCAGCGCTTCCGCCGGGTGAACAAAAAATGCCGGGGTGCCGGTGCTGGCGAAGGTGGCGGCCAGCTTTTTACCAATATGACCCGATTTACCGATACCGGAGACGACCAGTTTGCCCTCGCAGTGGATAATGGTTTCCGCCGCGCGGATGAAGTCGTCGCCCAGGCGTTCAGGCAGGCGGCTCGCCTCCTGAAGCTCCAGCATCAGGGTCTGGCGTCCGGCTTCTAACAGAAAGTTACTCATGATGTTCTCCAGTAATAATGACTTCGATGCCTTTGTCTTCCAGCGCCCGCTTAAATTCCGGGCTGATATCGGCATCGGTAATCAGTTTGTCTACGCTCTCCAGGCCGCAGACGATATTGGGACTTTTGCGGCCAAACTTCGACGAGTCGGCCATCAGGATAACTTCGCGGGCGGCATTGCACATCGCTTTGCTGACCGTATAAACCTCATTAAAGGTGGTGACGCCGGCGATTAAATCAATGCCGTCGGTGCCCATAAACAGTCGATCGAAGCTGAAGTGTTCGAAGGCGTTTTCCGCCAGCTGGCCGTGAAAGGAGGCCGATTTTTTGCGGAACGTGCCGCCCGGCATCAGGATGGTTTGTTCGTTATCCAGTTCGGAGAGGGCGTTGACGATATGCAGGCTGTTGGTCATCACGGTAATGTTATTGAAGCGGCTGAGCATCGGCACCATTTGCAGCACCGTACTGCCGGCGTCAAGAATGATCGAGTCGCCATCGTGAATAAAGCTGACCGCGGCTTCGGCAATCCGCTCTTTTTTATGGGTGTTGATCAGCGTTTTGTGGTCGATGGGCGGATCGGCCTCGTCTTTATTTAACACCACGCCGCCGTAAGTGCGGATAACGGTACCGGCATTCTCAAGGATCACCAGATCCTTACGGATGGTGGTGCCGGTGGTGTCGAAGTGTTGCGCCAGCTCTTCGACCGAGCATTTGCCCTGCGATTGCAGGTGCTCGAGAATGGCTGCCTGGCGCTGACGTGGTTTCATAGGCGTTGTATCCTGCGTTTAAAGTTTCGAAATGATAATTTCGCAAGATATTAACGTTCACAACGAAATTATCCATGTTTCGGATTAAGCGCTAATGATAGTGCATTCTGACAGAGCGGATCATTGGGAAAGATCACATCAGGCTGCAATTCCTTAAGATGCTTACCGGTGAGGGCGGGAATTTTTTGCGGCCTGGCGAAGACGGTGAGGCCTTTCATTAACAGCGTATCGCGAATGCGGTCGTTTTCGTCGACGGCGATGGCGACGACGGCGCGCGGCTTGAACCGCCCCGAGGAGCGGCCGACGCCGACGCGTCCCTGCTGGCACAGCCGATCGAATGCGCGATTGAACTGCCTGATCTGCCAGCCGCCAAAGGCGAGCTGGGTTATCCAGGCGATGGCGGCGATAGTGATAAGTGCGGTAACCATAAAAGTCTCCTTAAGGCGTGTGCGATATTTCCCCGGAGGCGGCGCGTTGCGCCTTACCCGGGCTACGGATCGGCGCGGGGTGCCGGTTTTGTAGCCCGGATAAGCGCAGCGCAATCCGGGACCTCTGGTTTAAAACATCACCTGCCCGCCGGTGACGTTGATAGACTGCCCGGTGCAGTATGAAGCCTGCGGACTGGCGTAAAACATCAGCACGTTAAGTACGTCCTGGTAATCGCAGCCGCGCTTCAGCGGGACTTTGTCGATGTAATACTGCTCGACCTGCTCCTCCGGGATCCCCAGCTTGGTGGCGTACTGCGGCAGCAGAGACTGGAACATCGGCGACTTCAGCAGGTTGCCGAGCATCAGGGAGTGCACGGTAATCCCGTACTCCGCGAGGTCCAGCGCCAGCGACTGCGTCAGCCCCACGCCGCCAAACTTCGCCGCGCTATAGCCGGAGTTATGCTTGCTGCCCACTTTGCCGGATTTAGAGTTGATCTGGATGATGCGACCTTTAATGCCGTCGCGGATCATCAGGCGGGAAAACTCGCGGGCGCAGAGGAAGTAGCCCACCAGATTCACCTGCAGCGAACGGTCGAAATCCCCCAGCGCGAAGTCGCTGATAAACGCCGCTTTAGCGATCCCGGCGCTATAGACCAGCAGGTCGACGCGGGAAAATATTTCGTCTACCCCGCGGGCGAGGGCGACCACGCTGGCTTCGCTGGTGGCGTCCGCGCCGAAGCCCCACGCCGTGCCTTCGCCATGTTCTGCATTGATGGCCTGCGCGACGCGGGTCGCTTTATCGCTCTGAATATCGACCACCGCCACGCGATAGCCTTCTGCGGCAAGCCCGCGACACAGAAACTCCCCTAAGGTTTGTCCCCCACCGATGACAACAGCAACCTGATTCATAATTTTCTCCTTACAACTTAAGCAACAAATTTCAGTACGCAGCCGGCGGCGATGCCTTCCGGCACTGGCCCCGCCACGTGTACGGTTCCGGGGAATTCCGCTTCGCGGTGGCCGTCAAAGCGCAGCGTGATATGGCCCAGTTCGCGCAGGTTCTGCTCGGCGACGTCGCCGACGGCGGTGACCGGGTAGCGCAGCTCGCCGAGCTGCAGCTCAGCGCCCGGCACCAGCGCGCCGGAGAGCTCGCCGTGGTTGTGAATAAAGCAGTACTCTTCGATATCGGCCGGGGCGCCTTCGCGGAAGGTGATCAGCATCTGCTCGTCCAGCGCCATCGCCGCGCTGGCGCCGATATGCGTAATGGTGGTCTGGTAAATCACGGTCATCTTCAGGCACCTCTTATTGGTAAATAAATCCGGAAACGAACCAGGCGATCAGCACCGTTGGCGCGCCGGTCAGGAAGCGGCTCACCAGTACCGACGGTACGCCGACGCGCACGGTGTCCTGGCGCGCTTCCGCCAGCGACAGGCCAACCGGGATAAAGTCGCAGGCGGCCTGGGCGTTAATGGCGAACAGCGCGGGCAGGGCGAGATGCGGCGGAATATTGCCAAGGCCAATCTGCACGCCAATCAGCACGCCGATAACCTGGGCGATGACCGCGCCGGGGCCGAGAAACGGCGACAGCAGCGGGAAAGAGCAGATCAGCGCCAGGGTGACGAGGCCCAGCGGATGGCTGGCGAGCGGCGCCAGGCCGTGGGCAATCCAGTCGCCGATGCCGGAGGCCATGATGATGCCGATCAGCGCCGCGACGAAGGCCATAAACGGCAGAATGGTTTTCAGCACCGTATCGATGGTGTCGCGCCCGGCCTGGAACAGCACCGCCACGACCGAGCCCATCCCCATACCAACTTTGGCCAGCAGGCCGTCGCTCTGCTCGGTTATTTTCTTGCTGGTGTCATAGTCGCGGGCCGCCGGCTGGGCAGGCGCGGCCTGCGGGGCCGGGGAGGGACCCTCTTCCAGCGCGAAAATGTTCTCTTCTTTGACGCCGGAAACGTAAATGTCCTCGACGATGTACTGCGCCAGCGGACCCGATTTGCCGGTCGCGTGGATATTAATGGTCGGGATGCGGCGCTTCGGGTAGATACCGCAGCGCAGGGTGCCGCCGCAGTCGATAATCGCCACGCCGATTTCCGCTTCCGGCGGTTCGCCCTCTTTGAAGCCATCGACCGCCTGCCAGCCGGTGAGGCGGGCAATTTTATCGACGATCGCCGGGCGGGTGCCCGCGGTGATATAGACAATCTTTTTACCGGCAACGGCGTCCAGTTCGAGCGGGCCGCCCCAGCCGCCGGCGCCTTTTTCAATGCGAATACGGGTCATGATGTCGCTCCTGACAGATGCACTTTCTGCTCAAGCTGGATGGCCATTTTTTTCTCAAAAATCGACGTGGTCAGGTCGGTCACCCAGCCGCGGAAGAAGTTCGTCACCAGGCCCACCAGCAGATAGCTCACCGCCAGCGGCCCTAACGGTAGACCGAGGGTGGTTAGCCCGTTGGCGATCCCCAGATAGACGAACAGTTCGCCGGGGTTGATGTGCGGAAACAGGCCGTTCATTGAGTGGCAGCTGTAGGAGGCCGCCGCGTAGTAGCTCGGTTTGTATTTCTCGGGCATAAAGCGCCCAAGGCTCAGGGTCATCGGGTTACAGAAAACGAAGGTGCCGATGCAGGGCAGCAGCAGGTAGCGGGAGATCGGATTACCGGCGCAGCGCTGCGCCAGCTTTTCGATCCGCTGCTGACCAATAAAGTTGATCAGCGCGTTCATGATCACCAGCAGACTGATCAGCAAAGGCAGGATCCCGGTGACCATACCGGTGAACACCTCGCCTCCCTTCTGAAACAGGCCGATAAACCATTCGGCGCCGTGGGTAACGACTTCAATCATTGTTCTCTCCTTCAGCGTGTTATTTTTCTTGCTAACTGGCAGCTAATTTTAATCATTTTAAAAGGTTTTAAATTGTTATATTGATCGCAAAATGAAAGATAAATATTTTATTTTGAAAGATTGTGGCTGAAGTGAACGAAGGATCCGACGGGGCGAGAGGAAAAAGGGCGATAAAAAAGAATTTACATCGCCGCCGCTTCCTTGTGAGCGGGCGCATGCTTTACCATAATTACCCCTTGCCGATTTGTTAAATGGATGTCCCATGTTGAAGCGTCGTTCCCTGGCTTTACTCCCCCTGTGCGTTCTCCTCGCTGCCTGCAGCAGCAAACCTCAAACTCCTGCGGAAAAGGAAATGGCGGGCGGTACGGGCGGTTTTTTACTCGAGCCGCAGCATAACGTGATGGAGATGAGCGGCGATTTCGCCAATAACCCGGCGGCGGAACAGTTCATTGATAAAATGGTGAGCAAGCACGGCTTCGACCGACAGCAGCTGCATCAAATTCTCTCGCAGGCCAAACGCCTGGACTACGTGCTGCGTCTGATGGACCGTCAGGCGCCCACCGGACTGCCGCCGTCAGGGCCAAACGGCGCCTGGCTGCGCTACAAAAAGCAGTTTATTACCCCGGATAACGTGCAGAACGGTGTGGCGTTCTGGAACCAGTATCAGGATGCGCTCAACCGCGCGTACCAGGTATACGGCGTGCCGCCGGAGATTATCGTCGGGATTATTGGCGTCGAGACCCGCTGGGGGCGGGTGATGGGGAAAACCCGCATCCTTGATGCGCTGGCGACGCTGTCGTTTAACTATCCGCGCCGCGCAGAATACTTCTCCAGCGAGCTGGAAACGTTCCTGCTGATGGCGCGCAGCGAACAGGATGACCCGCTCGATCTGAAAGGCTCCTTCGCCGGCGCGATGGGCTACGGTCAGTTTATGCCCTCTTCTTACAGGCAGTACGCGGTGGACTTTAACGGCGACGGGCATATCAACCTGTGGGATCCGGTCGATGCGATCGGCAGCGTAGCGAACTACTTCAAGCAGCACGGCTGGGTGAGCGGCGATCTGGTTGCGGTACAGGCGCTGGGCCAGGCGCCTGGGCTGAACAATGGGTTCAAAACCAAATACAGCGTCTCGCAGCTGGCGGCGGCGGGACTTACCCCGACTCAGCCGCTGGGTAACCACCAGCAGGCGAGCCTGCTGCGTCTGGATATCGGCACAGGCTACCAGTACTGGTACGGTCTGCCGAACTTCTATACCATTACCCGCTATAACCACAGCACCCATTACGCGATGGCCGTCTGGCAGCTCGGTCTGGCGGTTTCTCAGGCCCGGATGCAGTAATCCCGTCTTCTGTGCTCCTCTCCGTCCGGAGAGGAGTCTGTAACATTTTGCAGCATTTCCTTTTGTTGACGCCAATTTACATTCCGCGCTTCTTTTAATATTGTTATGTTATAACGTTTTATTGAGGCGTAAACATTGACTTCCTTATTGATGACTTCAGGCATCGCCCGGCTGGCGATGGCCGGCGTGCTGCTGGCCGCCCTGTGGCTGGCAACCTGGTGGGCGGTATCGCTGCCATGATAGAGCTCGATCATCTGGTGGCTGGCTATGAAGGGCTGGCGATCGCGCCGTCCCTTAGCGGCACGATTGCAACGGGGAGTATGACGGCTATCGTCGGCCTGAACGGCTGCGGGAAATCGACGCTGTTAAAGACGCTGGCCGGATTTATCCCGCCGGTCAGCGGCCGCCTGAACTGGCGCGACGGACGGCCGGTTATCGGCTGGCTGGCGCAGCGGCATGCGCTGGAGTCGCAGTTTCCGCTCACGGTGCAGGATGTCGTCAGCCAAGGGGCCTGGCCGCAGGTATCGTTGCTGCGCGGGCTCGGGGGGGAGGTGCGCCAGCGTATCGTCGCAGCCATAGCGCGGGTGGGGCTGCTAGCGATGGCGAAAACGCCGATTGAGGCGCTCTCCGGCGGCCAGTTTCAGCGCATGCTCTTCGCGAGGGTGATGGTGCAGCGCGCGCCGCTGGTGATGCTCGACGAACCGTTTACCGGCATCGACGAAGCCACCTGCCGTGAGCTGATGGCGCTGATCCTGGAAATGCATCAGCAGGGGCAGACGATTCTGGCGGTGCTGCACGATAACCAGCGGGTCGCCGACTATTTCCCGGAAACGATGCTGCTGACGCCGCAGCGCGCCCGCTGGGGCAGTACGCCTGATGTGCTGCCCGCCTTTCACTCCGCGAGGCTGGCATGATCTGGCACACCTTCATTCAGCCCTTTATCGAGTTTGGCTTTATGCGCCGCGCGCTGGTGGTGTGCCTGGCGCTCTCCCTGAGCACGACCATGCTCGGCGTCTTCCTACTTTTACGCCGCATGAGCCTGATGGGCGATGCGCTCTCGCATGCGATTTTGCCCGGCGTGGCGGTGGGCTACCTGCTTAACGGGATGTCGCTGCTGGCGATGACCGTCGGGGGTTTTATTGCCGGCATTGCGGTGGCGCTGGTGGCGGGGTGGGTCAGCCGACGCACGCTTTTAAAAGAGGATGCCAGCTTTGCCGGATTTTATCTCGGCTCCCTGGCGCTGGGCGTCACGCTGGTCTCGCTGCGCGGCTCTAACGTCGACCTGCTGCATCTGCTGTTCGGCTCAATTCTGGCGGTAGACCGCGATTCGGCGCTGTTTGTGACCGGCGTTGCCAGCCTGACGCTGATTTGCATCGCCCTGTTTTATCGCGGCCTGGTCAGCGAAGCCTTCGACAGCGTCTGGCTTCAGGTGAACGCGCGAAGAGTGCCTGCGCTGCTGCATGGCCTGTTCCTCGCCCTGCTGGTGCTCAATCTGGTGGCCGGGTTTCAGGTGCTCGGCACGCTGATGGCGGTGGGAGTCATGATGCTGCCCGCGGTCGCGGCGCGCTGCTGGGCGCGGACGCTGCCGGGCATTCTGCTGCTGGCGGCGCTGATGGGCGGTTTTTGCGCGTGGATGGGGCTGAGCCTGTCGTGGGCGGCGAATTTGCCTGCCGGACCCGCCATTGTGCTGACCGCCAGCGGCCTCTTTTTTGTATCGGTGTTTTTTGGCTCGCGCAGCCGGCTGGTTGTCGGCTGGCGTAAATTAATGGGGTAAGGACAATGATGAAACGTACCGGGATATGGCTGGCGCTGGCGCTGGGTCTGGCATCGCACGGGGTGATGGCGAAAACGCTAAACGTGGTGAGCAGTTTTTCCGTGTTGGGCGATATGGTGCAGCAGATTGGCGGCGAACATGTGCATGTGGATACGCTAGTGGGGCCGGACGGCGATCCGCATACCTTCGAGCCCTCGCCGAAAGACAGCGCGCTGCTGAACAACGCCGATGTGGTGGTGGTCAACGGCCTGGGGCTGGAGGGCTGGCTGGACCGGCTGATTAAAGCATCCGGGTTCAAAGGCGAGCTGGTGGTGGCTTCCCGCGGAGTCAAAACCCACACGCTTGAAGAAGATGGCGCAACGGTAACCGATCCGCATGCGTGGAACAGCGCCGCGAACGGTGCGCTGTACGCGCAGAATATCCTCAACGGCCTGGTGAAAGCCGACCCGGAAGATAAGTTGGCGCTGGAGGCTTCCGGCAAACGCTATATCAGCCAGCTTAACGAGATCGATCGCTGGGCTAAAAGCCAGTTCACCGCCATTCCACAGGCAAAGCGTAAGGTTCTGACCAGCCATGATGCTTTCGGCTATTTTGGCCGCGCCTATGGCGTGACCTTCCTCGCGCCACAGGGGCTATCTTCGGAAAGTGAGGCCAGCGCGGCGCAGGTGGCGGCATTAATTCGACAAATTAAAGCCGACGAGGTGCATACCTGGTTTATGGAAAATCAGCTGGATCCAAGACTGGTTAAACAGATTGCCAGCGCGACGGGCGCGCAACCGGGAGGAGAGCTCTACCCTGAAGCCCTCTCTCAACCGGGCGGCGTGGCGGACAGCTACGTGAAAATGCTGCGTCACAACGTGGAGCTGATCGCGGCGAGTATGAAATAAATAAAAACCGGCCCGCGATGGGCCGGTTATCCGCCGCTATGGTTCTGCGAGTATCTGCTTGATTTTCTTGTTCAATGTGAATCCACTGGCAATACAGCCCACGCCCAGCAGGATCTGTACGCCTTCGAACAGCGGGTTGAATGAGCGGGTGAAAATATGCAGTAGCGCGGTTAGCAGCGAAACTGTGCCGCATACAAACAGGCACAGGCGCACCTGGCGAATTTTTTTCACGTTCTGCTCTGAGGTAAGCGTTGCTTTGGCCATTCCTGGTAACCTCTCATTTAACTCTTCCTTATATGTGCGGTGAATTGTGACACCGGCGCCCCCGGGCGGCTATCCGAAAATGCAGCGTTGGCTATAGCCGATGTTTTTCGCCAGCCGACTCGTAAATTCGTTACCTCGTCCCCATATCTTCGTTGAAAGTGCTATCTTTGATGGCCTCTTTGTACAGCTTACGTGGGGCGACGAATGACAGATTCGGAATTAATGCAGCTGAGCGAGCAGGTGGGGATGGCGCTGAAAGCGCGCGGTGCGACGGTGACCACGGCGGAGTCCTGCACCGGCGGCTGGGTCGCCAAAACCCTTACCGATATCGCCGGCAGTTCGGCATGGTTTGAGCGCGGTTTCGTCACTTACAGCAATGAAGCGAAATCGCAGATGATTGGCGTCAGCGAAGCGACGCTGCTTAGCCATGGAGCGGTGAGTGAACCGGTGGTGGTGGAGATGGCCATCGGCGCGCTGCGTGCGGCTCGCGCGGACTATGCCATTTCGGTCAGCGGCATCGCCGGGCCGGACGGCGGCAGCGCGGAAAAGCCGGTGGGAACCGTCTGGTTTGGCGTGGCCAGCGCCAGCGGACAGGGCGTAACCCGGCGCGAATGCTTTGCCGGAGACCGCGAGTCGGTACGCCGCCAGGCCACGGCCTACGCGCTAAATCTCCTCTGGCAACAATTTCTACAAAATACTTGATACTGTATGACTATACAGTATAATTGCTTCAACAGAACAGAATTCACTACCCGGTTACACCCGGCATGAGAGGAGTAATAATGGCTATCGACGAAAACAAACAGAAAGCGTTGGCGGCAGCACTGGGCCAGATCGAAAAACAATTCGGTAAAGGCTCCATCATGCGCCTGGGTGAAGACCGTTCCATGGATGTGGAAACTATCTCCACCGGCTCGCTTTCCCTTGATATCGCCCTGGGCGCAGGCGGCCTGCCGATGGGCCGTATCGTCGAGATCTACGGGCCTGAATCTTCCGGTAAAACCACGCTGACGCTGCAGGTTATCGCCGCCGCGCAGCGCGAAGGCAAAACCTGTGCGTTTATCGATGCGGAACACGCGCTGGACCCGGTTTACGCACGCAAGCTGGGCGTCGATATCGACAACCTGCTGTGCTCCCAGCCGGATACCGGCGAACAGGCTCTGGAAATCTGTGACGCGCTGGCGCGTTCCGGTGCGGTAGACGTTATCGTCGTTGACTCCGTTGCGGCGCTGACGCCGAAAGCGGAAATCGAAGGCGAAATCGGCGACTCTCACATGGGCCTCGCGGCGCGTATGATGAGCCAGGCGATGCGTAAACTGGCGGGCAACCTGAAGCAGTCCAACACCCTGCTCATCTTCATCAACCAGATTCGTATGAAAATTGGTGTGATGTTCGGTAACCCGGAAACCACCACCGGCGGTAACGCGCTGAAGTTCTACGCCTCCGTGCGTCTGGATATCCGTCGTATCGGTGCGGTGAAAGAGGGCGACAACGTTGTCGGCAGCGAAACCCGCGTTAAAGTGGTGAAAAACAAAATCGCCGCGCCGTTTAAACAGGCTGAATTCCAGATCCTCTACGGCGAAGGGATTAACTTCTTCGGTGAGCTGGTCGATCTCGGCGTGAAAGAGAAGCTGATTGAGAAAGCCGGCGCATGGTACAGCTATAACGGTGATAAAATCGGTCAGGGTAAAGCGAACGCCATCTCTTGGCTGAAAGAGAACCCGGCTGCGGCAAAAGAGATCGAGAAGAAAGTTCGTGAACTGCTGCTGAGCAATCAGGACTCCACGCCAGACTTCGCGGTTGATGGCAACAGCGAAGCGGAAACCGAGCAAGATTTCTGATATCGTCTGAACAGACTAACAAGGGGCCGCTTATGCGGCCCTTTTGCTTTTTTTGATTAGCGAGGCTGACCGTGACTGAAACTTCATCCCGCCGCTCTGACTACGCCAGGCTGCTGGATCGCGCGATTCGCATTCTGGCAATGCGCGACCACAGCGAACAGGAGCTAAGGCGAAAGCTGGCTGCACCGGTCATGAGCAAAAACGGCCCTGAAGCGTTAGATGTGACGCCGGAAGAGGTCGATAAAGTCGTTGAATGGTGCATTGAGAACCGCTATCTGGACGACGAACGCTTTGTCCGTCAGTTCATTGCCAGCCGCAGCCGCAAGGGGTACGGCCCGGCTCGCGTCCGCCAGGAGCTAAAGCAGAAGGGGATCTCCCGCGAGACGACAGAGGCAGCCATGCGCGAGTGCGAAATCGACTGGGCGCGGCTTGCCAAAGAGCAGGCGCAGCGAAAATATGGCGAACCCCTGCCCAGCGTATTTGCAGAAAAAGTCAAAATTCAGCGCTTTTTGCTCTACCGCGGCTATCTGATGGAGGATATTCAGGAAATCTGGCGAAATTTTGCAGATTGACCCATCCGGGATTTTACTTCCCCGTGAAGAAAACTTATCTTATTCCCACTTTATTTTCGTGAGTAGCCTGCCGGTCGATACTGGGTAGTGGCTGCCAGCGACATTTCGTTAGCTTGATTTCAGGATAATTATGAGCAAGAGCACCGCTGAGATCCGTCAGGCGTTTCTCGACTTTTTCCATAGTAAAGGACATCAGGTAGTTGCGAGCAGCTCCCTGGTGCCGCATAACGACCCGACCCTGCTGTTTACCAACGCCGGGATGAACCAGTTCAAGGATGTTTTCCTTGGTCTCGACAAACGTAATTATTCGCGCGCGACCACCGCGCAGCGTTGCGTTCGTGCGGGTGGTAAGCACAACGATCTGGAAAACGTCGGCTACACCGCGCGTCACCACACCTTCTTTGAAATGCTGGGTAACTTCAGCTTCGGCGATTACTTCAAGCAGGATGCCATCAAATACGCATGGGAACTGCTGACCGGTGAAAACTGGTTCGCCCTGCCGAAAGAAAAACTGTGGGTGACCGTCTACGAAACCGACGATGAAGCGTTCGATATCTGGGCAAATGAAGTTGGCGTACCGCGCGAGCGTATTATCCGCATCGGCGACAACAAAGGCGCGCCGTTTGCTTCCGATAACTTCTGGCAGATGGGTGACACCGGGCCGTGCGGTCCATGCACCGAAATCTTCTTCGACCATGGCGACCATATCTGGGGTGGCCCTCCGGGAACGCCGGAAGAAGACGGCGATCGCTATATTGAGATCTGGAATATCGTCTTCATGCAGTTCAACCGTCAGGCTGACGGAACCATGGAGCCGCTGCCGAAGCCGTCCGTAGATACCGGTATGGGCCTCGAGCGTATTGCCGCCGTGCTGCAGCACGTCAACTCCAACTACGATATCGACCTGTTCCGCGATCTGATTAAGAGCGTGGCGAAGGTTACCGGCGCGACCGATCTCTCGAACAAGTCGCTGCGCGTTATCGCTGACCACATTCGTTCCTGCGCGTTCCTGATTGCCGATGGCGTTATCCCGTCGAATGAAAACCGCGGCTACGTGCTGCGCCGCATCATTCGTCGCGCAATTCGCCATGGCAACATGCTGGGCGCGAAGGAGACCTTCTTCTGGAAACTGGTTGCTCCGCTGATTGACGTGATGGGTTCCGCCGGCGAAGAGCTGAAACAGCAGCAGGCTCAGGTTGAGCAGGTGCTGAAGACCGAAGAAGAGCAGTTTGCCCGTACGCTGGAGCGCGGACTGGCGCTGCTGGATGAAGAACTGGCTAAACTGCAGGGCGACACGCTGGACGGCGAAACCGCTTTCCGCCTGTACGACACCTACGGCTTCCCGGTTGACCTGACCGCGGACGTTTGCCGCGAACGCAACATCAAGGTTGACGAAGCCGGCTTTGAAGCCGCGATGGAAGAGCAGCGCCGTCGCGCGCGCGAATCCAGCGGCTTTGGCGCGGACTACAATGCGATGATCCGCGTCGACGGCGCCTCTGAGTTTAAAGGCTATGACAGCCTGGAACTGAATGGCAAAGTCACCGCGCTGTTTATCGATGGTAAAGCGGTTGACGCGGTGAACGCCGGTCAGGAAGCGGTTGTTATCCTCGACCAGACGCCGTTCTACGCCGAATCCGGCGGCCAGGTGGGTGACAAAGGCGAACTGAAGGGCGCCGGTTTCTCCTTCCAGGTCAGCGACGCGCAGAAGTACGGCCAGGCAATTGGCCATATTGGTAAACTGACCAGCGGTTCGCTTAAAGTCGGCGACGCCGTGCAGGCCGATGTCGATCAGGCTCGCCGCCAGCGTATCCGCCTGAACCACTCCGCGACGCACCTGATGCACGCGGCGCTGCGCCAGGTTCTCGGTACGCACGTTGCGCAGAAAGGCTCTCTGGTCAACGACAAAGCATTGCGCTTCGACTTCTCGCATTTTGAAGCGATGAAGCCGGAGGAGATCCGTGCGGTAGAAGATCTGGTGAACGCGCAAATTCGTCGCAACCTGCCGATCGAAACCAATATCATGGATATTGACGCTGCGCGTGAATCCGGCGCGATGGCGCTGTTTGGCGAGAAGTATGACGATCGCGTTCGCGTGCTGAGCATGGGCGATTTTTCCACCGAGCTGTGCGGCGGTACGCACGCCTCGCGCACCGGTGATATCGGCCTGTTCCGCATTACCTCTGAATCCGGTACCGCCGCTGGCGTGCGCCGTATCGAAGCGGTGACCGGCGAAGGCGCGATGGCGATGCTGCACGCGCAGAGCGATCTGCTGGGCGATATTGCACAGCTGCTGAAAGGGGATACCCACAGCCTTGGTGACAAAGTCCGCGCCGCGTTAGAACGCAGCCGTCAGCTGGAAAAAGAGCTGCAGCAGCTGAAAGAGCAGGCTGCCGTGCAGGAGAGCGCAAATCTCTCCAGCAAAGCGGAAGAGATTAACGGCGTTAAGCTGCTGGTCAGCGAGCTGGCCGGCGTTGAGCCGAAAATGCTGCGTACTATGGTTGACGATCTGAAAAATCAGCTGGGTTCAACGATTGTCGTGTTGGCCACGGTCGCAGAAGGTAAGGTTTCTCTGATTGCAGGTGTGTCTAAGGATGTGACAGACCGCGTGAAAGCCGGGGAACTGATTGGTATGGTCGCCCAGCAGGTGGGCGGTAAAGGGGGCGGTCGTCCGGATATGGCGCAAGCCGGCGGTACCGATGCGTCTGCTCTCCCTGCTGCGTTAGCCAGTGTGAAAGGCTGGGTAAGCGCAAAACTGTAATAACTATAATTGCATAGATGCTGTGATTCTCGGATTACAGCATCTTGCGCGAGAAGCACTGATAACGATAAAGTCGGGTTGAAGTTGTGTATATCGGCTAAACTTAGGTTTAACAGAATGTGATGCCGTGACTGCTTACACCGTAGGGTGTTTGTCATCGCTTACTTTTTGGCGTTATATGATGGATAATGCCGGGATACGAGAGACCCGACTCTTTTAATCTTTCAAGGAGCAAAGAATGCTGATTCTGACTCGTCGAGTTGGTGAGACCCTCATGATTGGAGATGAGGTCACTGTGACAGTTTTAGGGGTGAAGGGTAACCAGGTACGTATTGGCGTTAATGCCCCTAAAGAAGTCTCCGTGCATCGTGAAGAGATCTACCAGCGTATCCAGGCTGAAAAATCCCAGCAGTCCAGTTACTAAGGTTTTCGCGCCTCGCTATTTTGTGAGGCGCCTCCTTCCACCCGCCGTTTTTGCCAATTTTCCTCTCCGATAGCCTCTCATTTTTGTCTCTTTCTCCGCATCCGCGACAGTTATCTTTTGCGTTAGCCGCGGCGTAATCAGCAATTTCTTGTTGATAAAATACTCTTTTTGCCGTTTTCACAGGCTAATTGCGCGGGAAGTGTGCAAACGAAAAAAAGGTCTCGAAAAAAGGTTTGACTTATAAGTACCAGAAAGTAATATGTGCGCCATCGCAGCGACGAAGAGCAGAAACAAGTTCTTCGAAGCACTCGTAAGAGGCGTGTGGTGAGGTGGCCGAGAGGCTGAAGGCGCTCCCCTGCTAAGGGAGTATGCGGTCAAAAGCTGCATCCGGGGTTCGAATCCCCGCCTCACCGCCATTTTGCATCCGTAGCTCAGCTGGATAGAGTACTCGGCTACGAACCGAGCGGTCGGAGGTTCGAATCCTCCCGGATGCACCATCTTCTCCGAGATAGCAGCTACGCTGTTGTTCCATGGTCTGCGAGATAATCGCCAGCGCCAGGGAGGATAACGTTGCTTCAGCAACGGCCCGAAGGGCGAACCCAGTGAGTCATCCTCCCGGATGCACCATCTTCTCCGAGATAGCAGCCACGCTGTTGTTTCACGGCCAGCCACTCTCCTTGCCTCAAAACCCCTTAAGCGCAATCATTCACCTTATTCTTCAGCACTTTTTTCATTGGCAACTCCCTCTTTCCACTATAATTTATTCCTGTATATCGATCTGATTTTGGGTGAGATAAGTGCAAGGAGAGAAATCCATGAAATGGTTCAAAGCAATATCTGCGTTTTGCGCGACGCTTCTGGTCGCCGTATCGCTGGCGGGCTGCGCAGGTTCGTCCACAAAGGAAAGTACTGGTGGGTACATTGACGATACCGTCGTGACCACCAAAGTCAAAACCGCGCTCTTCAATGATAAAGAGATTAAGTCTTCGGAAATTAGCGTCCAGACCTTTAAAGGTCGTGTACAGCTGAGCGGCTTTGTCTCATCCGCCGAAAGCGCTAAACGTGCGGTAGAAGTGACGCGAAAAGTGCAGGGCGTTCGCGTGGTGGAGAACGATTTAAGAATCAAATAAACGCATCAGATTGCATCTGTATCGACAAGGGCGCCTTCGAGCGCCCTTGTCGCATCTGCCGCTGGCAGCGACAAACCTGACCTTTTGCGTTACAGTAAGACCTCCTTAACCGGTTGGTGAGAAGACGATGTACGAACGTTATGCAGGACTGATTTTTGATATGGATGGCACGATCCTCGATACCGAGCCGACGCATCGTAAGGCATGGAACGAGGTTCTCGGACGTTACGGTATGCGTTTTGATATGCAGGCTATGGTCGCGCTTAACGGCTCTCCAACCTGGCGGATTGCTCAGGCCATTATCGAATTAAACCAGGCTGATTTAGATCCTCACCTTCTGGCGCGGGAAAAGACGGACGCGGTGAAAGCGATGCTGCTTGATAGCGTCCGTCCTCTGCCGCTGATTGAAGTGGTTAAAGAGTGGCACGGTCGTCGTCCGATGTCAGTCGGTACCGGCAGCGAGAGCGCCGTTGCTGAAGCGCTGCTGGCCCATCTGGGCCTGCGTCACTACTTCTCGGCGGTGGTTGCCGCCGATCATGTCGCCAACCATAAACCCGCTCCTGATACTTTCTTACTTTGCGCAGAGCGAATGGGTGTTGCGGCGGAAAAATGCGTGGTCTTTGAAGATGCGGACTTCGGTCTGCAGGCGGCGAAGCGCGCCGGAATGGATGCCGTGGACGTGCGATTGTTGTGAGCGACGCGCTGTCGCTGATATCGCTGTTTGCCAGCAGCTTTTTAAGCGCCACGCTGCTTCCCGGTAACTCGGAAGTGGTGTTGATCGCCATGCTTCTGGCGGGAGTGAGTCAGCCGTGGTTACTGGTTTTAATAGCAATAATCGGTAATAGCCTTGGAGGGGTAACTAACGTTATTCTGGGGCGCCTGTTTCCGCTGCGCAAGACATCGCGCTGGCAGGAGAAGGCGACCGGCTGGCTGAGACGTTACGGCGCGGTCACGCTATTATTAAGCTGGGCGCCTGTTATAGGCGATTTGCTGTGTTTACTGGCGGGATGGATGCGCATTTCCTGGGGACCAGTGCTCTTTTTTTTATGCCTTGGCAAAGCATTACGCTATATCGTCATTGCGGCGATAACGCTTCAGGGCATGACGTGGTGGCACTAATTGGACTGACAGTTCAACCATTACAATTATGCTAATTCAAACGATTTCGACAGGCGGGAGGTCAAATTGATCCCGGACGTATCACAGGCGCTGGCCTGGCTGGAAAAAAATCCGCAGGCGCTGCAGGGTATTCAACGTGGTCTTGAACGCGAAACGCTGCGCGTCAACGCTGACGGCACGCTGGCCACTACCGGTCATCCGCAGGCACTGGGTTCAGCGCTGACTCATAAATGGATTACCACCGATTTTGCCGAAGCTTTGCTGGAATTTATTACGCCGGTTGATGGCGATATCCAGCATATGCTCACCCTCATGCGCGATGTTCATCGCTATACCGCACGCCATATTGGCGACGAGCGGATGTGGCCGCTGAGCATGCCTTGCTATATCGCGCCCGGCCAGGATATTGAACTGGCGCAGTACGGTACCTCTAATATCGGCCGCCTGAAAACGCTGTATCGCGAAGGGCTGAAAAATCGCTACGGCGCGCTGATGCAAACCATCTCCGGCGTGCACTATAACTTCTCGCTGCCGATGGCTTTCTGGCAGGCTAAGTGCGGCGTTGAGGATGCTGAAAGCGGTAAAGAGGCGATTTCCGCGGGCTATTTCCGCTCCATTCGCAACTATTACCGTTTTGGTTGGGTGATTCCATACCTGTTCGGCGCCTCTCCGGCGATCTGCTCATCGTTCCTGCAGGGCAAACCGACGGCGCTGCCGTTTGAGAAAGCCGGCAACGGCATGTACTACCTGCCGTATGCGACCTCGTTGCGTCTGAGCGATCTGGGCTATACCAATAAATCGCAAAGCAATCTCGGAATTACGTTTAACGATCTCTACGAGTATGTGGCAGGATTGAAGCGGGCGATTAAAACGCCTTCCGAAGAGTATGAAAATATTGGGCTGGAGAAAGACGGCAAGCGTCTGCAAATCAACAGCAACGTGCTGCAGATCGAAAACGAGCTGTACGCGCCGATTCGCCCGAAACGCGTGACCCGCAGCGGCGAAACGCCTTCCGACGCGCTGCTGCGCGGCGGTATTGAGTACATTGAAGTTCGCTCCCTGGATATCAATCCGTTCTCACCGATTGGCGTTGATGAGCAGCAGGTGCGTTTCCTCGATCTGTTTATGGTCTGGTGCGTGCTGGCCGATGCGCCGGAGATGAGCAGCGACGAGCTGCTGTGCACGCGCACCAACTGGAATCGGGTGATTCTGGAAGGCCGTAAGCCGGGCCTGACGCTGGGTATTGGCTGCGAAACCGCTCAGTTCCCGCTGGCTCAGGTCGGCAAAGATCTGTTCCGCGATTTACGCCGCGTGGCGCAAACGCTGGATAGCATCCACGGATGCCAGGCCTATCAGCAGGTCTGCGATGAGCTGGTCGCCTGCTTCGATAACCCGGAATTAACCTTCTCGGCGCGCATTCTGCGTTCTATGCTTGAAGAGGGGATTGGCGGTACCGGCAGAGAGCTGGCCGATCGGTATCGGACGATGCTGCGCGAAGAGCCGCTGGAAATTTTAAGCGAAGCGGATTTTGTCGCCGAGCGTGAAGCATCGGTACAGCGTCAGAAGAAGGTGGAGGCGGCGGATAGCGAGCCGTTTGAAGCGCTACTGGCGAGGCACGCGTAGTTTTACGAGCCGTAAAAAAGAAAACGGCCACATCACTGTGGCCAAACTTTCATCTCTGATTCAGGGATGATGATGATAATAAATGCGCGTCTTTCATATACTCAGACTCGCGGCCTCAAAAAGAGTTCATTTTATTTTAAAAAAAATCACTATCGGAGGTGAAGAATGCCGTTGTTAGATAGTTTCACAGTCGACCATACCCGAATGGAAGCGCCTGCGGTGCGTGTCGCGAAGAAAATGAACACGCCTCACGGCGATGAAATCACCGTTTTCGATCTGCGATTCTGCGTGCCAAACCAGGAAGTGATGCCGGAAAGAGGCATTCACACCCTAGAGCACCTGTTTGCCGGCTTCATGCGCGATCACCTGAACGGCAACGGTGTGGAAATTATCGACATCTCTCCGATGGGCTGCCGCACCGGGTTCTATATGAGCCTGATCGGTACGCCGGACGAGCAGCGCGTCGCGGATGCCTGGAAAGCGGCGATGGCCGACGTGCTGAAGGTGAAAGATCAGAATCAGATCCCGGAGCTGAACGTTTATCAGTGCGGAACCTACACCATGCACTCGCTGGAGGAAGCTCAGGAAATCGCTCGCCATATTATTGAGCGCGATGTCCGCGTCAACAGCAACGATGAGCTGGCGCTGCCGAAAGAAAAACTGCAAGAACTGCACATCTAGTGCTTCTGCCACGGCCCGGCGAACCGCGTCGGGCCGCTACTCCCTGACGCCGCGATGTCGACGACTTTAACCTTCAATTTTCAACACCGTTCGCTGGTGCCTTTTGCCCATGATTACGCCCATGGCGATAGCGAACCCTGGCATCAGCACGATTGCGCCCAGTTGCTGCATATCCTCAGCGGCGTGGTGCGGGTGGAAACCGCGCAGGGTTATTGGGTTGTGCCGCCGGGGCGTGGCGTCTGGCTGCCCGCCGGTACGCCGCATACCCTACGGGTGACCGGCGTCGCGGCCGCGCGAACCCTGTTTATCGATCCCCTTGCCCGGGCCGATCTCCCCTCATCCTGCCAGATAGTCCAGGTGACTCCGCTGCTGCGTGAACTGATCGTCGCGTCGCTGACGCTGGCGGAATCCTGTGCGCCGGGCAGCCGCGATGAACGCATTTACGAACTGATCCTCGATGAAATTCGCGGCATGGCGGTGCTGCCGTTTGGCCTGCCGGAGCCGCAAAGCGAAGCGCTGCGCCGTTTATGCCAGAAGGTAAGAGAAGCGCCCGGCGAACCCTGGAGCAGCGCCGAGGCGGCGAAGGAGAGCAGCATGAGCGAGCGCACGCTGAATCGTCATTTTCAGCAGCAGACCTCGCTCACCTGGAGCGAGTGGGTGCGCCGGGCGAAGCTGATGGAAGCGCTGGTTCGCCTGGCACAGGGGCATTCGGTACTGCGGGTGGCGCTGGATCTCGGCTACGGTAGCCATAGCGCTTTTAGCGCCATGTTTCGCCGGGTGATAGGCGTGGCCCCCAGCGACTACTTCCGCTCGCCGGCGTAATGGCCTGCGCTCATCGCATTGCACAACGCCTGCAGCGAGGCGCGCGCCACGTCGCTATCAATTCCTACCCCCCAGCGGCTGTCGCCATTCGGGAAGACGCAGCGAATATAGGCCACTGAACGGCTGTCGCTACGTTCGCCGAGGGTATGCTCATGATAATCTTTAATCACGATGTGTTGCTTTAACAGGCCGCTCAGCCCGCTGGCGGCGGCGGACAGCAGGCCGTTGCCGCGGCTCTGCAGTCGTCGCGTTTCACCGGCGATGCGCAGGGTCGCCTGCAGAGAAAGCTGGCCGTCCTGCTGGCTATCGCTTTGGTAATCCAGCAGCGCAAGCGGCGGCTGGGGCAGAAGTCCGTAGCGGGCGCGAAACAGCTGCCACAGCGCGTTCTGGGTCATCTCTTTACCATGCGTATCGGTTTCGTGCTGAACGTGCAGGCTAAAATCCTGCTGCAGCGCGCGCGGCAGCTTCAGGCCATGATTCTGCTCAATCAGCCACGCGCTGCCGCTTTTGCCGGACTGGCTGTTGACGCGGATCACCGCTTCGTAGCTACAGCCGATATCCTGCGGGTCGATGGGCAGATAGGGCATTTCCCAGCGATCGCCGGGCCGGCGGGCATCGAACCCTTTTTTGATCGCATCCTGATGCGAGCCGGAAAAGGCGGTATAGGCGAGGCTTCCCGCCCAAGGGTGGCGCGGATGAACCGGGATCTGGTTGCAGCTTTCGACAATTTCGACCACCCGGTTCATTTCGGAGAAGCTGAGCCGGGGATCGACGCCCTGGCTGTAGAGATTCATCGCCAGCGTCACCAGACAGACGTTACCGGTGCGTTCGCCGTTGCCGAACAGGCAGCCTTCGACGCGGTCGGCGCCGGCCATCACCGCCAGCTCCGCGCTGGCGACGCCGGTTCCCCGGTCGTTATGCGGATGGACGCTGATGCACACATCGGCGCGGCGCGAGAAGTGACGACAAAAATACTCAATTTGATCGGCATAAACGTTAGGCGTGCTCACTTCTACCGTCGCGGGCAGATTGATAATCATCGGCCGTTCGGCGCAGGGCTGCCAGATTTCCGCCACCGCTTCGCAAATCTCCAGCGCGAATTCCGGCTCGGTGAAGCAGAAGGTTTCCGGGGAATACTCGTATTGCCAGCGGGTTTGCGGCTGCTGTTCGCACTGCTGGCGGATAAGCCGGGTGGCGCGGGTCGCCAGCTCGACCACCTGCGCTTTGTTCATTCCAAAAACCAGCTCGCGGAACAGCGGAGCGGTGGCGTTATAGAGGTGAACGGTGGCGCGGTGGGCATCGCGCAGCGATTCGAAGGTTCTGAGGATTAAATCTTCCCGCGCCTGGGTCAGCACCTGAATCGTCACATCCTGCGGGATACGCCGTTCTTCAATCAGTTGACGCACAAAGTTGAAATCGGTTTGCGAAGCCGAGGGAAACGCCACCTCGATCTCTTTAAATCCGCACTCCAGCAGCAAGTCCCAGAACTGCAGCTTGCGCGCGCTGTCCATCGGCTCGGCCAGCGCCTGGTTGCCGTCGCGCAGGTCGGTGGAGAGCCAGCGGGGGGCGCGGGCTATTTTTTGCTCCGGCCAGCGGCGGTCGGGCAGGGCAATCGGCGGATAGGGACGGTATTTTTCACCGGGTTGAGTCAGCATGATTTTCTCCTTCTTAGCGGATCTTCATCGTGCATGACAAGGCGAAAAGGTATCTCCAGCGAACTGGACATCAACTAGCGTAAACCGGACAACCTGCGTTTTGGGCAATAAAAAAGGGATCCGCAGATCCCTTCAGGTCAAACCTTAGTGCGCGCCGCCGCCGCCGCCCCCGGCGCTAAACGGCGGCCTGGCAAACCACACCAGCCCGAGCAGAAGGATAAATATCGCCGCCGAGAACCAGAAAATTTCGTTGGCGGAGATAATCAGCCCCTGGTTGGTTATCTGCTGCGCTATCCAGCCGGACGCCTGCTGTTGCGTCATCCCTAATCCCTGCAGCTGATCGTACATCTGCTGGGCGTTGGGATTATACGGCGTCACCGATTCGGTAAGCTGAGCATGGTGCAGCGCCTCGCGGTTCGTCCACATGGTGGTGGTAATCGAGGTGCCGATGGAGCCCGCCAGGGTACGCGTGAAGTTCGACAGGCTCGATGCCGCCGCCAGCCGTTCCGGCGGCAGGCCGGACAGCGTAATGGTCGTCAGCGGCATAAAGAAGCAGGCCACCGCGAAGCCCTGGATAAACTGCGGCCACGCCGAGGCGCCGAAGTCCATACCCGGTTCGAAGGTCCACGCGCGCCAGTAGAAACAGACCGCGTACATAATAAAGCTGAAGGTGACCAGCCGACGCATATCCAGCTTATGCGCGAAGCGGCCGATAATCGGCGACAGGATAACCGGGATCACCCCGACCGGCGCCGAGGCCAGGCCGGCCCAGGTGGCGGTATAGCCGTATACCTCCTGCAGTAGCTGCGGCAACAGCACGATAGCGCCGAAGTAGAGCATATAGGCGAGGCTGATACACAGGCAGCCGATGGTGAAGTTTCGCGACTTAAAGAGCGACAGGTCGACTATCGGGTTGTCGTCGGTTAGCTCCCAGACGATCAGGAAGCTTATCGCCACCACTGCGACAATGGTCAGGATGATGATCTCGTTTGAGGCGAACCAGTCCAGCTCTTTACCCCGGTCGAGCATCACCTGCAGGCTACCGATACCAATAATAAGCAGCGCCAGGCCAACGCCGTCAATCCGCCGCTGCTCGGTGCGGGTTTCGCGGTTGCGCAGGGTCTGTAGCGTCATGACCACCACGGCGATGCCAATCGGCACGTTGATAAAGAAGATCCAGCCCCAGTGGTAGTTGTCGCTGATATAGCCGCCGAGGATGGGGCCGCAAATCGGCGCGACGATCACCGTCATTGACCACAGCGCCAGGGCGATAGAGCGCTTGGCGGGCGGATAGTTGCTGAGCAGCAGACTTTGCGACAGCGGGATCAGCGGACCGGCGACGATCCCCTGAATCACGCGGAAGAAAATCAGCATCGTCAGGCTGTTTGACATGCCGCAGGCCCAGGAGGCGATGGCGAACGCCACCGTCGACCAGAGGAACAGCTTCACTTCACCTACGCGTTTTGCCAGCCAGCCGGTAATCGGAATGGAGATAGCGTTCGCCACCCCAAACGAGGTGATAACCCAGGTCCCCTGGCTCAACGATGAGCCAAGGTTACCGGCGATGGTGGGGATGGCCACGTTGGCGATGGTGGAGTCCAGCACCTGCATAAAGGTCGCGAGCGACAGCGCAATGGTCATAATGACCAGCTGCGCGCCTTCCAGCGGTTTTTGCTGTTGCATTACGCTCACCCCGAATTATCCGGCGTTGGCCTGGATGATGTCGTTTATCAGCTTATTGACCGGCTCAAGGCCGATTTCGCGGGCATTACTTTCGTAAACCGGAGAGCTGCGCACCTGGCTTGCCAGCATCTCGCCGCCGCGGTCGGTGGTGTTCACCTCAACCAGGGTCGAAAGGCCGATGCGCAGCGGGTGCTCTGCCAGCTGTTTTTCATCGAGCTCGATACGTACCGGCAGGCGCTGAACCACTTTGATCCAGTTGCCGGTGGCGTTCTGCGCGGGCAGCAGCGAGAAGGCGCTACCGGTGCCCATATCGAGGCCGACCACTTTACCGGTGTATTTCACATCGTCACCGTAAATATCGCTGATCACGGTGGCCGGTTGACCGATACGCATGTGCGCCAGCTGGGTTTCTTTAAAGTTGGCGTCAATCCACAGGTTGGTCGCCGGCACGACGGCCATCAGCGGGGTGGTGCTGCTGATTTGCGCGCCGGGCTGTACGGAGCGACGAGAAACGTAGCCGCTAATCGGGCTGACGATTTTCGTCCGCTGCAGGGCCAGCCAGGCGTTACGCACTTCGGTGGCCGCTTGCAGTACCGCAGGCTGCTGTTCCAGCTTCGTGCCCAGAACGATCGCCTGATTGGCGTTATATTGCTGAATCGCCACGTCCAGTTCGGCCTGCGCGCTGGCAACCGTGTCGCGCGCGTGCTGCAGCTCTTCGCGGCCAATCAGGTTGGCGGCCCCCAGCGGAATACGACGGTTAAGGTCGGTCTGCGCCTGGGAAAGCGCGGTTTTTTTCACGTCGATGCTGGCCTGCAGCTGCTTGCTGTTGATCATCTGCTGGCGCGTTTGACGTACGCTGGCGGCCAGCTGGGTTTGCGCTTTTTCAAACGCCTGCTGGGCATCGGTCTGGTCGAGGGTGACCAGCGGATCGCCTTTTTGCACGTAGTCGGTGTTGTCGGCCCAGACTTTCGTCACGCTGCCGGACACCTGCGCCATAATTTGTACCTGATTCCCTGCCACGTACGCGTCGTCGGTCTCTTCGAAGTGACGCAGTACCAAAAACCAATAAATCCCGTATGCCACGGCAACAATAATAAAAAGCAAGGTCAGCAGCAGGAGGGCGCCTTTACGTTTCCCTTTTTTGTTGCCCGGTTGCTGCGGGGTTTGGCTCTCCGCATTTGCGCTCATGTTATTCTCCACGATCTTATTATTTCACATCGGCTGAGCCGACCTGTTTATCAGAAAGGCCAGCAGAAGATCTGCTGGCCTGTCCGTTTTCCTTGTCAATCCAGAAAAATTGTTGAGCGGTTGGTTCCGCGCTTAGCGCAGAGACTCCGCAAGCACGCCATCCTCTTCCATTTGGTCAAGGCGACCAAGCAGCTTACGGGTGATGTGCTCGAGCTGATCTTTTTCGCTGGTGCTTAAAGAAGACCAGAGTTGATGCAGGCAGTTGTGCTGCGGGGGTAACACTTCGCGCAGGAACTGATGCCCCTTTTCGGTAAGCTGTAAATGCAGGCAGCGACGATCGTTATCGCTTTCGCGGCGCTCAATCCAGCCGCGTTTTTCCAGCTCGTCGGCAATGCGCGTGGCGTTGGTACGCGAAGAGCCCAGCGCGCAGCTCAGCTCGGAAGGCTGAATGCTGTGGTTTTCCTGAGACTCGAGCGTGATCAGCGCCATAAACAATGTCTCGTTAATCCCTTGCGCTTTCAGCATCTTGTTGCGGTTTTCCAGCAATTTTCCCTGCATATGCATGCAAAGACGGGTGAGCAGAATCTCCTGAAAAGGAAAGTCTTCGTGACGGCTGGCGCGGAACTTGAGCATTTGCTCAATGGGAGTAAACGAACTATCCATTTTGGTTATGACCTCATTAATTACAGTCGATATAATAACTATTGTGACAAATAAATCAAATGAATTATTGACAGAAATTGATACTTTAAGCTTATAGCCATGTGCCGATTTTCCAGACAACACCGTAGGTTAGGGCGCTTAATAGTGTAGGCAAAATAATGCTGCGCGTTTTCCAGAAAGCCAGGCCCAGCACGGCGAAGCCAGCCAGCGTGGGCAGCAGGCGGCGGGCATCGTGGAGAATTTCCGGTACGCTGGAGACCACCAGCAGCGCGCAAATAGAGGCGATGCCGATGGTGTCCAGCAGCACGCTGACCGGCCCGCGACGCGTCGGACGCGCGTTCCCGGCGCGCAGGCGCAGCGGCAGATAGCGGAACAGATAATTTACGCAGCCGACCACGAGGCCGATAATTAAAACATCACTGTTCATCGGGCATCCCCTCAATGCTGGCCTGCACCAGCGCGGTCAGACAGCCGCAGACGATCCCGGCAAGGATGGCGGCGGGAATGGAAAACAGGATGATCCCCCCCAGCGCCCCTGCCAGCGCGGCGGTTACGCTAAGCGACTGCTTGCGCTGGAAAGAAGCCAGCAAAAAGCTCATAAACAGCGCGGGAAGCATAAAGCCCAGCGCCGCTTCCACCGCCGGAAAGTCGGTCAGCAGGCCGCTGCCCGAATAAGCGCCGATCAGCGTACCGAAGACCCATGACGCCCAGGACATCAAAGCGATACCGATCATCCAGTTTTCGCTCCAGCGTCGATTGTCGCGTACCAGTTTAGCAGTGGCGGCGGCAAAGACCTCATCGGTCAGGCCGAATGCCCATACCGCGGTTTTTTTCTTGCTCAGCGCGCGCTGGATGCGGCTGCGCAGGGAAGGGCCGTAGAGAACGTGGCGAACGTCCATCGCCATGACGGTGAGCGCGGCGACCCACAGCGAGCTTCCCGCCGCCAGCATCGCGGTGATCACGAACTGGCTGGCGCCCGCGTAAATAATGCAGGAGAAGAACAGACTTTCCAGCGGAGTGAAGCCGAGCTTAGTGGCGTTGAGGCCGAAGGCGAAGGCCACGGGGATATAGCTGATGACGATCGGCAGGCTGTCTTTCAGGCCTTCAGCCAGCGTGGCCGCGTCAGCGGGAGGAGAGTGCGTCAATGCGTCAGGATTTTCCATAGGAATTGCTTATTGATAACTCACGTGAAAATCACATGATTAAACAGGTGGATTTACCTTAGCAGAGAGCGGTGCGGCTTAACAGTAACGAAAACGTTGATGGCTAAAGTTATGCAGTTTATTTGCATATCAATCCATCATTTAGAACAGGAGATGTCGTGTTGTGCAGGATGCGGTCTTCCCCGGGGGCGGCGCAAAGCGCCTTGCCCGGGCTACGGCTTTTGTAGCCCGGGCAGATGCGTAGCATCGCCTCCGGGAATTGGCTATAAAGTGGGAGACTATTTCTGCGCGGCCAGCGCTTCGTTCACCCAGCCGTCAAACTGCTGCTGGTGGGCTTTGATCCAGCCGTCGACGTGGCCTTGGATATCTGCTTCTGAACCATGTCCCTCGTGCATCATGGCATTCTCGGCGTTGATGTCGGCAATCGGCAGCTTCATGATGCTAAACAGCTTCGCCGCCGCCGGGTTTTTCTCGGCCCAGGCCTTATTGGCGACGATATGCATGGTGCTGACCGGGAAGCCGTAGTTGGCGCCATTAGAGAGCTTTGTGTCGATGTTTTTTTGCACACCCGGCAGGGAGGAGAATGGCACCTGCAGCCAGACGACGTCTTTACCCGGCTTCAGCACATCGCTGACCCAGTAAGGTGTCCAGGTGTAGTAGATGACCGGCTTGCCCTCTTTATAACGGGCAATGGTGTCGGCCATCATGGCGGCATAGTTACCCTGATTGTGGGTGACGGTATTATTCAGGCCATAGGCATCAAGCTGATGGTTGATCACCGCTTCACAGCCCCAGCCCGGGGTGCAGCCGGTCAGGTCGGCTTTACCGTCGCCGTTGGTGTCAAACAGTTTGGCGATTTTCGGGTCTTTTAACTGATCGATAGATTTAATGTGGTACTGCTCGGCCGTTTTCTTATCAATCAGATAGCCCTGTGCCGCGCCGTTCACAAACACGCCTTCGCGATAGAACTTTTTATCCCCGCCGGCGGCAGCGTACATATCGTCGTGCAGGGGCTGCCAGTTGACGGCGGTAAAAGTGGCGTCGCCGGAGGCGAGCGAAGTATAGCCAACGTTGTAATCCACTTCGCTCGGCTTATCGACGGTATAACCGAGTTTCTCCAGCGCGCGGCTGACCAGCAGGGTCTGGAAGGTCTCTTCCGAAATGGTGCTCTGAATCGGCTTAACGGTAATGCCTTTGCCAGGCAGATCTGCCGCGAAGGCGGTGGTGGAAATGAGGGCGGTTAACGCTGTGGCAAGGATCGCTGTATGTCGCATCGTTGTTCCTTTTATTTATCAGAAGGGAAGTCTATCCCCCCGGCTGTCGGGGGGATGGGCTCTTATTTACAGAAAGGGCGAGTTATCAGCCCCAGTGGGCCGGTTGCATACCAGCGGCGGTTGCCGCGGCTGCGTGAGTCCCGTCCTACGGCCTGAGTCAGACGGTCAAGAATAATGGCGAGGATAACAATCCCGACGCCGCCAACGGTGGCCAGGCCCATATCAAGGCGACCGATGCCGCGCAGTACCATCTGGCCGAGACCGCCAACGGCAATCATTGAGGCGATGACCACCATCGACAGGGCCAGCATCAGCGTCTGGTTGACCCCGGCCATAATCGTCGGCATGGCCAGCGGTAGCTGAACCTTAAACAACAGCTGACGCGGGCTGGCGCCGAAGGAGCGCGACGCTTCAATCAGATCCGCCGGCACCTGGTTAATCCCCAGAATGGTCAGACGAACAATCGGCGGCAGGGCGAAGATAATGGTGACCACCACGCCCGGAACGTTGCCGATACCGAACAGCATCACAATGGGCACCAGATAGACAAACGCCGGCGTGGTCTGCATCGCGTCGAGCAGCGGACGGATAATTTTCGCCGCCCGCGGGCTCCGCGCCAGCCATATCCCAAGCGGCAGGCCGATCAGCATACAAAACAGCAGCGCGGTCAGCACCAGCGCCAGGGTCACCATCGCCTGCGACCAGGCGCCGATAGCGCCGATAGCGATCAGCGAAATCAGCGTCGCCGCGCCCATGCCGACGCTGGAAATCTGCCAGGCAATCAGCGAGAAAATAATAATCGCCACCGGCGCCGGCATACCCAGCAGCAGTTGCTGGAAGGCGCTCAGGATGTAATCCACCGGTACGCGTATTCCCTGGAATACCGGACGAAAATGCATCACGACCCAGTCGATACCGTGCGTGACCCAACTGTCGAGTGGGATCAGCGTTTTATGGAACGGGTCCATAATATTGAAGTGTTCCGGCTGCGGCGCGGGCGCGCTGCTCAGCCAGTCGGCACCTCCGCCATCGGTCGGCGCCGGCGTAGAGGTGCCCCAGGCATCGGCGGATTGCGCTGCGCTATCCGCCGCCGGTGCGGTGTCCCACGGGTTAGATTGATCAGCCATTGTTTGCCCCCTCGCGATCTAAAGCCTGCAGCAGCATCCGTTTGGAAATGATGCCGATGTACTGGTGCCCCTCGTCGACAACCGGCACCGCGCACGGTGCATGGCCGACGTGAGAGAGCAGCTCGCTGAGCGGCGTTTGCGCATCCACCGCCTGCGGTGAGTCGATTAACGCCGCATCAATTCCCTGACCTTCGCTTAGCGCGGCTTTCAGGGAATCAATGGAGACAATGCCAACAAACTTATTCCCGCGTTCAATGACGTAGCCATATTCGCGGTCTTCATCCTGCAGCAATTTCAGCGCGGAACGCGGGCCAAAGCCGGGCGTTTTGCGAATCAGCCCCACCGGGCTACGGCGGGCAATATCTTTGGCGCTGAACACCTGGCTAATATCGACGCCGCGGAAGAAGGTTCGGACATAATCATTGGCCGGATTATTGAGTATTTCATCCGGCGTGCCGACCTGAACCACTTCACCATTTTGCATAATGGCAATCCGATCGCCAATACGCATGGCTTCATCAAGATCGTGGGAAATAAAGACCACGGTACGCTGATGTCTGGCCTGTAATTTAGTGAGCTCATCCTGCATCTCGGTACGAATTAACGGGTCGAGCGCGGAGAAGGCTTCATCCATTAACAGAATATCGGGATTAATCGCCAGCGCGCGGGCGAGACCAACGCGCTGGCGCATGCCGCCGGAGAGTTCGTCCGGGTATGCATGAGCATAGTTTTCCAGGCCGACCTGGCGCAGCGCCTCCAGCGCTTTCTCCTGGCGTTCCTGAGTCGGCACGCCGGCCAGCTCCATGCCGAAAGCGGCGTTGTCGAGCACGGTCATATGCGGCATAAGCGCAAAGGATTGAAAAACCATCGCAATTTTTTTTCTGCGCACCTCGCGGAGCTCGGCGTCAGAGATTTTAGCGATATCGACGCCGTCGATCAGGACCTGGCCGCGGGTGGGTTCAATCAGGCGATTGAGAAGGCGAACCATGGTAGATTTCCCCGATCCGGAGAGCCCCATGATGACGAATATCTCGCCTTCTTCAATGGTCAGACTGGCGTTCTTTACGCCAAGCGATAACCCCGTCTTTTCCAGTATTTGTTCTTTCGATAGTCCTTTATCGATATATTTGAAAGCCCGCTGCGGGTGCTCGCCAAATATCTTATAGAGATTCTTGATTTCTAATTTAATTGCCATGCAATAGAGTGTTTCCTGTTATTTATTAATATCGATACGGTACCCGGTGATGATAATTGCTTTTTTACACCCTAACATACTGAGAATCTGTGACAACCCTTTATGTGGCGTTGCCAGGGAAATGCGCAAGGGAGAATTCCGGTGCATCCCCCGTGATATAAGGGCTGAGCGCGAATGACTTATGGTCGATATTTTTTAGTTATGTTGCGTTAATTCAGGCGAAAATCGAGGGCATGCTGTTGAATATGACACGGTGATGACCGAAAGATATTGAGTGAGGCGAAAACAAATAATGTGAAATAAATCACCAGGAAATATGCTGATATATTCCTGGTGAAAGTAAGGCTAAAAGTCCCAATCGCCGTCGACGGTTTCTTCCGCTTTTCCCATCACATACGATGAACCTGAACCGGAAAAGAAGTCGTGGTTTTCGTCGGCATTCGGCGAAAGCGCGGCGAGGATCGCCGGATTGACGGCGGCCATTTCCGCCGGGAACAGCGCCTCGTAGCCGAGGTTCATCAGCGCCTTATTGGCGTTGTAGCAGAGAAAGGCGTTGACCTCCTCAATCCAGCCGCTATCGGCGTACAGTTCGCGGGTGTAGGCCAGTTCGTTATCATACAGATCCATCAACAGGTCGAGGGCGAAGTTTTTCATCTCCTCGCGCTTCTCGGCGCTGACTATTTCCAGCCCTTTCTGGAATTTGTAGCCAATGTAATAACCGTGTACCGCTTCATCGCGGATGATCAGGCGAATCAGATCGGCGGTGTTGGTCATCTTCCCCCGGCTGGAGAAGTACATCGGCAGCCAGAAGCCGGAGTAGAAGAGGAACGATTCGAGAAAGACGCTGGCGATTTTTTTCTTCAGCGGTTCATCTGCCTGATAGTACTCCAGCATCAGCTGCGCTTTGCGCTGCAGCGGCGCGTTTTGTTCGCTCCAGGCATAGGCGGCATCGACGTCTTTGGTCTGGCAGAGCGTCGAGAAAATGGAGCTGTAGGAGCGGGCGTGCACCGCCTCCATAAAGCTGACGTTCGACAGCACCGCTTCCTCATGCGGGGTGATGGGCGTCGGCCATCAGCGCCGGGGCGCCAACGGTATTCTGGATGGTATCGAGCAGCGTCAGGCCGGTGAAGACGCGAATCGTTAGCTGCTGTTCCGCCGGGGTGAGCGTTTGCCAGGCGGGGATATCGTTAGACAGCGGCACCTTCTCCGGCAGCCAGAAGTTGCTGGTCAGCCGATTCCAGACCTCCAGATCCTTATCATCTTCAATTTTGTTCCAGTTGATGGCGCTGATGCGCGATAAATGGGTCATCCTGTTCTCCTTACAGCGCGCAGGACACGCAGCCTTCGATTTCGGTACCTTCCAGCGCCAGCTGGCGCAGACGGATGTAATAGAGCGTTTTGATGCCTTTCTTCCACGCGTAGATTTGCGCTTTATTGATATCGCGCGTGGTGGCGGTATCGGGGAAGAATAGGGTCAGCGACAGCCCCTGATCGACATGGCGCGTCGCCTCGGCGTAGGTGTCGATGATCTTCTGCGGGCCGATTTCGTAAGCGTCCTGATACAGCGCCAGGTTGTCGTTGGTCATAAACGGCGCCGGATAGTAAACGCGTCCGGTTTTCCCCTCTTTGCGGATCTCTATCTTCGACACGATCGGATGGATGCTGGAGGTCGCGTGGTTGATGTACGAAATAGAGCCCGTCGGCGGCACCGCCTGCAGGTTGCGGTTATAAATGCCGTAGCGCATCACGTCATCGCGCAGCTGCCGCCACATATCGCGGTCGGGCAGGACAATACCGGCACGGGCAAACAGCGCGCGGACTTTCGCCGTTTTCGGCTGCCAGTCGCCTTCCAGGTAGGGGCGGAAATAATCACCGCTGGCGTACCGCGACTGCTCGAATCCGGCAAAACGCGTGCCTTTTTCCCGCGCTATCAGCATCGAGGTACGCAGGGCGTGCCAGGTGATGGTATAGAAATAGAAATTGGTGAAATCCAGCCCCGCTTTGCTGCCGTAGGCAATACCTTCGCGCGCCAGATAGCCGTGCAGATTCATCTGCCCAAGGCCGATGGCGTGCGAGGCGGCATTGCCCGCCGCGACCGACGGTACCGAACGGATATCGCTCATTTCGGACACCGCGGTCAGACCGCGCACCGCGACCTCAACCGTGCGGGCGAAATCAGGAGAGTCCATAGTATGGGCGATATTCAGCGAGCCGAGGTTGCAGGAGATATCCTGGCCGATGCTGGCGTAATCCAGGTTTTCGTCAAAGGTAGAAGGCGCGTTAACCTGTAGGATCTCCGAGCACAGGTTGCTCATATTGATGCGCCCGGCAATCGGGTTCGCGCGATTAACCGTGTCTTCAAACATGATGTACGGATAGCCGGATTCAAACTGAATTTCCGCCAACCGCTGGAACAGATCGCGGGCGCGGATCCAGCGCTTGCTGACCCGCGCGTCGGCCACCAGTTGTGCATACATTTCGCTTACCGCGATATCGCCGAACGGTTTACCGTACAGGCGCTCGACGTCGTAGGGCGAGAACAGCGCCATCTGCGCATCTTCTTTCGCTAGCTGAAAGGTGATATCCGGAATCACCACCCCGAGCGAGAGCGTTTTAATGCGGATTTTTTCATCGGCGTTCTCGCGTTTGGTATCAAGGAAACGCAGGATATCGGGATGATGGGCGTGCAGATAGACCGCGCCGGCCCCCTGGCGCGCGCCGAGCTGGTTGGCGTAGGAGAAGGCGTCTTCCAGCATTTTCATCACCGGCACCACGCCGGAGGACTGATTCTCGATACGCTTGATTGGCGCCCCGGCTTCGCGAAGATTGGAGAGCAGAAACGCCACGCCGCCGCCGCGCTTGGATAGCTGCAGCGCCGAGTTCACCGCCCGGCCAATGGATTCCATATTGTCTTCGATGCGCAGCAGAAAGCAGGAGACCAGCTCGCCGCGCTGCTGTTTACCCGCGTTGAGGAACGTCGGCGTGGCGGGCTGAAAACGTCCGGAGAGGATCTCATCGGTTAGCTGCCGGGCCAGCGCCTCGTTACCCTGCGCCAGGGCCAGGGCCACCATGCAGGTGCGGTCGGCAAAGTCTTCAAGGTAGCGCTTACCATCGAAGGTTTTCAGCGCGTAGCTGGTATAGAACTTCCATGCGCCGAGAAACGTCTGGAAGCGAAAACCGTAGCCCTGAGCGTACGCGAACAGCGCAAGAATAAACGAGCGATCGTAGCGGGCCAGCACCCTGGCGTCGTAATAGCCTTCGGCGACCAGCCACGTCAGCTTGTCGTCCTGGCTGGTAAAGGGCACGGTATTCGGCTCAACGTGGTTGGCCATAAACGCCGCTACCGCCTGATGGTCTTTGTCAAACGGGATGCGGCCGTTGCTGTCGTAGAGATTCAGCATCGCGTTGAGGGCGTGGAAATCCGGCGCCTCGGTGGTTATACGTTCTGCGGTTGTCGTTGCCAAAATTCGCTTACTCCTTTACGCACGTTGTCGACATCTTGCGGGGTGCCCATCAGCTCAAAGCGATAGAGATACGGTACGCCGCATTTCTGCTTGATGACGTCGCCTGCCCGGCCGTAGGCCTCGCCAAAATTACGATTGCCCGCGGCGATGACGCCGCGAATGAGCTGGCGGTTATGCGGATCGTTGAGGAAACGGATCGCCTGCCGGGGGACCGCGCCCGCCGTGCCGCCGCCGCCATAGCTGGGGACGATAAGAATGTAGGGTTCGTCTACCTGGATGCGCTCGCGTTCGTTAAGCGGTATACGCACGGCGGGCAGCCCCAGACGCTGGACGAACCGGTGCGTATTTTCGGAACTGCTGGAGAAGTAGACGATCAGGCTCATACGCTGGCCGCTGACGCTGTCGGGCGCAGGCGATTGATCATATCGGGACGGAAGCCGGACCAGCGGGTCTCTCCGGCAATCACCACCGGCAGCTGACGGAAACCCTGCTCGCGCAGCATATCGACGGCTTCAGGATGGTGGTCGATGTTGATCATGTCGAATTCAAACCCGCGGGTTTCCATGGCCCGTTTAGTGGCATGGCATTGCACGCAGTCGTTTTTAGTGTAAATAGTAATGCGCATGATTCGTATTTCCATTTAAGATAACAGTACGACGTAAAAATTGACGTCGCGTGCTATGGGTTATCGTTGAAGGAAATACTAGATGTAGTTATTTAAAAGTTCAATAACTCAATATATATGGTTTTTGTAAAGGTTAGCCCCCGCAGGAGGATCCGGCGGGGGGCGGGATTTCTTGCCGTGAAATTACAGGCGCATACTCACCGCCAGACGATTAAAGGCGTTCATCAGGCTGATGGCGAAGGTCAGATCGCTGATCTGGCGGGCGCTGAAATGGTCCAGCAGCGGCTGATAAACGGCGTCTTCCGCATGACTTTCGGCGATATGGGTCACCGATTCCGCCCACGCCAGCGCCGCGCGTTCCGCATCGCTGAAATGGGCGCTCACCCGCCAGCCTGCCAGCGCGTCCAGCTTGTTTTGCGCGACGCCGGATTTACGCAGGGCTTTGCTGTGCATCTCCAGGCAGAAGGCGCAGCCGTTGATTTGCGATACCCGCAAATACACTAGCTCGATCAGCGCGCTATCCAGCTCGCTTTTTTCCAGCGCAATTTTGGCCTGAACCAGGGCGTTATAGACTTCCGGGCTCAGTTCATTGTACGGCTGACGTAGTGTGTTCATTTTACTCTCCTCATTAAGACGCGAGGAAAATAGCACTATAATGGACTGCATAAGATAGCCATATTGCGATGAAAAAAGCAGACCATGATGGACGGTAAAAAAATTCCGCACTACCAGCGCATTGCCCGACAGCTTAAGCAGGCGATTGAGCGCGGCGAGCTGGCTCCGGGCAGCAGGCTGCCTGCAAGTCGGGTCTATGCTCAGGAGCTTGGCGTGTCGCGGGCGACGATTGAGAACGCCTGGGGAGATCTGGTGGCGCAGGGATGGCTGGAGCGGCGCGGACAGGCGGGGACCTTTGTCAGCGATCGGCTGCTGCCGCAGCAAAACGCGCCCGTTCAGCCCGTCGAGGGCGATGAACCCGCGGCGCCGCTGCCGTTTCAGCTGGGGCTGCCCGCGCTGGATCTGTTTCCACGCGGCCTGTGGGCGCGCGTGATGGGTCGGCGTCTGCGTACGCAAACGCGTTTTGACCTCGCGCCAGGCGATCCCTGCGGTGAACCGACGCTTCGCCGGGCGATCGTCGATTATTTGCGTCTGTCGCGCAGCATTGAGTGTCGGCCTGAGCAGGTCTTGATTACCGGTTGCTACGCGGCCTCGATGCGCCTTATTTTGCGCACGCTGGCGCGGCCTGGACAGCAAATGTGGATGGAAGATCCGGGGTTTCCGCTGATCCGACCGGTAGTGAACGACGAGGGAATGGCGATCAATCCCGTTCCGGTCGACGACGACGGGATGGATATTCCCTGGGCGCAGCGGCATTACCCGAGTGCCCATTTCGCGCTGCTGACCCCGGCTCATCAAAGCCCGCTCGGCGTGGCGCTATCGCTGGCCAGGCGCAGACAGCTCCTGCTATGGGCGGCGCAGAATAACGCGTGGATTATCGAAGATGATTACGATAGCGAATTCCGCTATCACGGTAAGCCGCTGCCGCCGCTGAAAAGCCTCGACGCCCCGCAGCGGGTCATCTATGCCGGCGCGTTCAGCAAGTCTTTGTTCCCGGCATTACGCGCCGCCTGGCTGGTGGTGCCTGAGCCGCTGGTGGCGCAGTTTCGTGAACAGGCCGCGCTGATGTGCTGTAGCGTGCCGACGCTGTGGCAGCAGACGCTGGCGGATTTTATTCGCGAAGGCCACTTCTGGCGGCATCTGAAGAAAATGCGCGCCAGCTATGCCCAGCGCCGCCTGTGGCTTGAGTCGGCGCTGCGGGCGCAGGGATTCACCGTCGTGCCTCAGGCGGGCGGGATCCAGATGGTGATCAGGGTCGCCGGAGACGATCGGCGTCTGGCGCAGCGCGCCAGACGGGCCGGTCTGGCCGTACAGGCGCTGAGCGACTGGCGGATGGAGACTCGGGGAGAAGGGGGGCTGATAATGAGCTTCACCAACCTGACGTCGGCAGAAATGGCGAATCAGGCTGTGCGTAAGCTTTATGTCGCGCTTTACCCGCAGAGATAACAAAAACCCCTGCAGTGCAGGGGTAGACGCGTATTTGTTATCTTCATGGGTCTGGCTGTTTTATTATCGACGTAAATTCAGCAATACGCCAATAAATACCCCAACGGCAGCTGCGGCGCCGACGCTTTGCCACGGTTTATCGCGCACGTAGCTGTCAGCGCAGCCCATGGCATCGCACGCCGCCTGCTGAACGCGGTTATTGCCGTTAAGCCGCGCGCGGGTCTCTTTCAGCAGCGCCTGCGCTTTTTTACGCGCGGCCTCCGCTTCGTCCTTGGCGTCGCTGCCCCATGATTTCAGCACCTCTTCCAGCGTATCCGCTAATTGGCTGACATCATTATGGATATCTTCAGCGCTCTCTTCTACGTTGTTGCGGTTTGCTCGGTTGGCCATTGGTTTCTCCCTTAATTCCATTGAGTCTATAAGTGTAGGACAAGATTTTGAATTATGCTGTAAATAGCCCTTTATGGAATATTCCGAAAGCGTTGCCTTTAATGAATAAGGTAAGGTTAACGTGCGGTAAAAGATAATGAGGAATGAGTATGTATTTAAGACCCGATGAGGTGGCGCGTGTTCTTGAAAAAGCCGGCTTCACCATGGATGTTGTGACGCAAAAAGCGTACGGCTATCGCCGTGGCGATAATTATGTTTATGTGAACCGTGAAGCTCGTATGGGGCGTACCGCGTTAATTATTCATCCGGCTTTAAAAGAGCGCAGCACAACGCTTGCGGAGCCCGCGTCGGATATCAAAACCTGCGATCACTACGAGCAGTTCCCGCTCTATTTAGCGGGCGATGCTCAGCAGCATTATGGTATTCCACACGGGTTCAGTTCGCGCATGGCGCTTGAGCGTTTTCTGAGTGGCCTGTTTGGCGAAACGCAGTATAGCTGACAAAAAGCGGCTGGCTGAACCAGTCGCTTTTTTGTATCAACTCAGGCTTTGGCCTGCTGATAGGGGCTGACGCGAAACAGGCGGCGGCAGTAGTCGAGGAAATAGCCGTACGCTGCGCCCATCATCATCGATACCACGATGTTGGAACTTACCGCCGCGGCGATCTGATGCCAGTCGGCGCCGACAACCAGCAGAATCGCGACGTATACCGGCGACTGGAACGTCACATAGGCCACCACATCCGCAATATTCTTCATCCAGCCGGACGGGCTAATGCGGCGCGCCTGGCGCATCGCGAAATCGCGATAAAAACCGTAAGGCACGGCAATAATAATGTTCACCGGAATCGCCACCAGTCTCGAAGATAACGACTGCTGGAAAGTCATTCCGGAGAGAAAAATTTCGATCATCATGTTCACAACGGTGCAGTACACCACCATCGCAAAGGTGTCTGCTACCGCATGACGCAAGCGGGACTGCGCAGAGAACATTGGTATGCTCCTCGAAAATGAAGTCGATAATGCCAAAAGATTCGCGGTTATTCAGCGTTTTTGGGTGCCTGTTTTGATGTGCGTAGATTATATCTCTGCATTAAAAGAGGCAACTAGCTATAAATTTTTATTTAAAGGCTTTTGGTCGATAAAATACTCTGCGTCAGGCTATTTTTTGTTCGTTACGCTACTTTTGTTCTCTTTGCTGATTTTTTTATTGTTTTTCAATTGGTTGTAAAATAAATACGTCATATAGATGAGAGCCAATCCGGGTTGTAAGGGGGGATTTCGCGACAGAATCGCGTAGCGGTGTGAGTTGTGTCACTTTTGGCGTTTTTTACACGTATAAAAGAGGAATGTCAGCATTATATGCTGATTTGTCTGCTGGGTGGGCATTCGGATTTTTTGCATGACTATTCTATAAACGCCCGTAGCGCCCTGCGAGGCGCAACCGTAAATATACGGATAACCTGCTGAGCATACAGGTAATAAGATAAAGACGTTGCCTGGCGAATAGTATTATTTGCAAAAGAATTTATTCAGTGTTGATAATTTCGCTTTTATAGATTTGTTTGCCTTATTAATTGCTAAACATTTCTGGTGCTATATCAGGAATTAGTGAAAGGCTGGAAATACATTATCATATCAATTAAACTAGCGCCGTAATCTTTGTTTCATTTGCTATTTGGGAATTTTTTGAATTATATGTCATTACTATTAGAGAAATTGAATAATATCCGTTCACTTCGCGCCATGTCCCGTGAATTCTCCATTGACGTGCTTGAAGATATGCTGGCAAAGCTAAGGACCGTCACTGAAGAAAAACGCGCTGAGGAGCAGGCGGCTCAGGCGCTGCGCGCAGAACATCAGGAAAAAATAAATACCTGGCTGGAATTAATGATGGCTGACGGCATTACCCCTGAACAATTAGCGGGCTACAATAGCGCTTCCCCGAAAGGGAGCAAAAAGCGCCAGCCGCGTCCGGCTAAATATCGTTTTATCGACCATACCGGCGCCGAGAAAACCTGGACCGGGCAGGGACGTATGCCGAAGCCGCTGGCTAAAGCGGTGGCTGAGGGAAAATCCCTCGATAGCTTCCTGATCTAATATTGAAAACGGTGGGGAGACCCACCGTTATCGTTAGCCGGCTTAATCAGCACACGCCAAAATCGCCGTCTTCTTTATAAGCCGTCACATCGGCGGCCTTCAGCGTATATTTCTCACCCTGCTCGTTGCTTGCCTGAACGGCAATAATGCGATCGTCCTGGACTTCAACGACTTTAAGTTTTGGCCCACCCGCGCGCGGTTGTACCAGGTCACCGACTGAAAACATACTGCTTCTCCTGTGTGCTGATGAATCTTTTCGCTGACATAACCATAGCTCAGCAAAAGCGTTACCAACAGTCTCTCAAAAGAGGTAGAGGCTAGCGACGGTTCCAGGGCATCAAAGCCAAAAGACGCGCCATACCGCAAAACCCGGTAATACCGGCAAAGGTTAAGCCGGCGCCGACGAAGGCGCTAAGCAGAAAAAAGCCGCTGCTGAAAGCATAACCTAAAGCGACGCCAAGCAAAATCAGGGCGCCGGCGACGATCTGTACCTGACGCATAAGCGGCAGCGGCTGTGATTTATCCTCTTTCACCGGCAGACCGGCCGCTTTCCACGCCTGAATTCCGCCAGCCAGCAGCTTTACCTGCGCCGGTGCGGCGGCCTGCGCCAGACGGGCCGCGTTATTTTGGGTGCGCGATCCCGCCTGACAGTGAAAAATAATCGTCTCTTCGGGACTGGCGTGCAGCGCTGCGCCATTCGTCAGCGTCGCCAGCGGCACGAGCTCCGCTCCGGGAATATGCTCGCGGGCGTATTCATCGGCATCGCGGATATCGATCAGCCGGCCGCCCCGGGCGACGAGCGCCTGGGCTTCGGCAGGCGAAAGAGTAGCAATAGGCATAAAGGCTCCTTAAGGACAATAGATTGACTTCAGCGCGGCGACGATTTGCTGAACCGCTGGCCGGGTAATGAAGTAGTGAATGCGCTGCGCCTGACGTTCGCAGCCGATCAGGCCTTCATCACGCATCCGCGCCAGATGCTGGGAAGTTGCGGAGGGGCTCAGCCCGGTTATCCGCGCCAGTTCGCCGGCGCTGGTGCCCGGCGCATCGCATAGCATGCACAGAATCAATAGCCTGCTGGGATGGCTCATGGCTTTCAGCAGCGCGGCGGCTTCGCCGGCGCTGGCCTGTAGCTGTTCGGGTGTATTCATTTATTTTAGTCTTTTCTAAATTTAGTAAAGTCTAAAATAAAAAAGCGTATTACGCCAGCAATGGATGCCGCTGTGGCTAAACAGCGTGGCCAAAACCAGGACGATTCTTGAGCGCCGGGTTAAGCGTAACTTAAGCCAGGGGGGCGATAATGACGGAAATATGACTGTCGCGAGCTACCGCCATGAACGCACTGGAAACCCTTAATCAAAGCGCCTTTTTAGCGCTGAACGCATCGCCCGGCACGCCGGAGACGATCCTGGCATTGGCGCGTTTTTCAGCGAGCGGGATCATCTTTGTGGTTCCGGCCATTCTGCTCTGGCTGTGGTTTTCCGGCGGGCGGCAGGGTCATCGGCAGGCGCTGTTTTGTACCTTGAGTATTCTGATCGCGCTGGGGTTGGGATCGATCTGCGGAATGCTGTGGTTTCACCCGCGGCCGTTTATGATCCCGCTCGGCCATACCTGGATAAATCATCCGGCGGATAACTCTTTCCCGAGCGACCACGGGACGGTGATGTTTAGCGCCGCGTTTGCACTGCTCTCCCTGCGCTCACGCGCCGCGGGGCTCTTTCTGCTGCTGGCGGCGCTGCCCGTGGCCTGGTCGCGGATCTTTCTTGGGGTTCACTTTCCGCTGGACATGGTGGGGGCGGCGTTGGTTTCAGCCTGCGGCGTCTGCGTCGCGAAGCTTATCTGGTCGGGCATTGGGCACCGCTTAACCTCCCTGTGTGAAGCGATAAGCAGACGCCTGTTCGCCTGGCTACCGCCGCGCTTCACGCCCTGAGCGAATCAGAAGGCTATGCGCTATGGCTTCCGCGACGGGCCGCACGGCGATACAGCGTGCTGCGCGCGACGCCTAAAGCCTGCGCGGCCTTACTGATGTTGCCGTTATAGCTTGCCAGCGTGTCGGCAATCAGCTGTGCATCGTGCTGCTGAAGCCCGCGCAGCGGGCGGGCGGCGGGCGGGCTTCGATACTCCTGGGGCAAATCATCTATCCCCAGCGTTTCACCCTCTTCGGCGAGGGCCAGCAGTACCCTCAACACACTTTGCAGCTGGCGGACGTTGCCCGGCCAGGGATGAGACGTCAGGTGTTGCACAACTTCCGGGGCCAGCGCGATGCGACGCTTTTCTCCGCCCAGCTCGCGCCACAATCGTTGGATAAACCCGGATAGTTCAGGCCATTCGCGCAAGGGCGGCAGCGTTAAAGCAAACTCACGCAGGCGGTAGAGCAGGTCTTCGCGGAAGGTCCCTTCCGCGACGCGCTGCGCCAGATTGCGGTGGGTGGCGCAAATCACCGCGAAATTAACCGGCGAGCTCTGGCTGGCGCCAAGCGGCGTGACCTCTTTCTCCTGTAAGATCCTCAGCAGCCGGGTCTGAAGCGTTAACGGCATATCGCCAATCTCATCAAGAAACAGTACGCCGCCGTCGGCTTCGCGAATCTTGCCGATGTAGCCGTTTTTGTTTGCGCCGGTAAACGCCCCGGGCTGGTAGCCAAACAGCTCGGATTCAATCAGTGATTCCGGCAGCGCGGCGCAGTTGATGGCGACGAATTTGCCGCCGCTCCAGCGGCTGTGCCGATGCAGGGTACGGCTGACGTACTCTTTGCCGCAGCCGGTTTCGCCTTCGATACACAACCCAATCCCGGCGTTAAGCAGGCGCAGCAGCTTTTCGCCTTCGCGCTGGCTGGAGAAAGGCAGCTCGAGGGTGGGGCGCGCGGTCACCGCCACGCCAGCGGTCACGGGAGCGCGTAGACGGTAATAGTAGTTTCGATCTCCGGCGACGAGCGGCAGCGGTACGCTGACGGCGGTTTGCCGCAGCTGCGGAAAAAGCTGCTGGAACGTGAGGTGGCCGAACCGATCTGCGTTAAGTGAGAACTCGCGCATCGCCAGCCGGTTAGCCGCCATCAGCACATTGTCGGTAAAGACCAGCAGACATTCGTCGACGCCGTCGAGCTTTTCCAGTTGAGGATGCAGGCTCATCAGCCACTGTTGCGGATGCAGACTCTGTTTAACCCACAGATATTCTATCTGCTTCGCGGCGCCTTTTACCCACGCCAGCGTGCGGTCGTGCGGGTACCGGGCCGGGCCGGAGATATCCAGTACCCCGGCTATTTTGCCATCGGGACTTTGCAGCGGCACGGCGGCGCAATAAAGACCCTGGTTACTGGTCAGAAAATGCTGGCGGCCATCGATTTCGCAGCTGTCGTCAATCGCCAGCGCGGTGCCAATGGCGTTGGTTCCGCGTCCGCTTTCGCTCCACAGGTTGCCCGGCGCTAAAGCGAAGCGCTGCGCTTTCTGCATGGCGTGCGTATCGCCAAAGGTTTGCAAAACCAGACCGCTGGCGTCAGAGAGAACCACGACGGATTGCAGAGCGTTGACTTTGCGGGATAGCTCATTAACGACCGGCTGGGCCAGCGTTTGCAGGCGGCTGTGTCTGGCGAGCCTGTCGGCCAGTTCGCTGGCGTGCAGGCGAGGGAAGTCATCCGTGGCGGGGTCGAGGCCATAGCGCTGGCTACGGCACCAGGAGTCGCTGAGCAGCGGGTTCGCTTCGATCTCTGGCGTCAGGGCAAACGGATTTCCTGGCACGGGATACCTCGTCGTTTAATTTGTGTTGCAATATTGTAGCTATATGGTTTTCGTGGTGTTGCGATTTGCGACACATAAGAGAGATTCTGTGCGACAGAAAGTGACGTGACCTATCTAATTTATTGAAAATTAATTTCTTTTTTAAAATATAAAAAATGGCATAACCCCTGCAATAGACGAGAGACGCAGCGAGCCGCCGTACAAAACTAATATGCCGCTGCCCTCAACCCTACATGAAGGAGATTCGCGATGCGTTATGCTCATCCTGGCACACCGGGCGCTTTGGTTTCACTGAAGTCAGCCTACGGTAACTTTATTGACGGTAAATTTGTTGAACCCATCGGTGGAGAATTCTTTATGAATACCTCCCCGGTCGACGGTAGCAACATCGGGCAGTTTCCGCGTTCTGATGCCAAAGATATCGACTTCGCCCTTGATGCGGCGCACCGGGCCGCCGACGCCTGGGGCAAAACGTCGGCTCAGCACCGCGCTAATCTGCTGCTGCAGGTTGCCGACCGTATTGAGGCCAACCTGGAATATCTGGCGGTAGCGGAGAGCTGGGATAACGGTAAGCCGATCCGCGAAACCCTCAACGCCGACCTGCCGCTGGCGGTCGATCACTTCCGCTATTTCGCCGGCTGCCTGCGCGCGCAGGAGGGAAGCACGGCGGAGATTGATGAAACGACGGTGGCTTATCACTTCCATGAGCCTCTCGGCGTGGTCGGACAAATTATTCCGTGGAACTTCCCGCTGCTGATGGCCGCCTGGAAGCTCGCTCCGGCGCTGGCTGCGGGCAACTGCGTGGTGCTGAAACCGGCAGAGCAGACGCCGCTCAGCATTACATTGCTGCTGGAGATTATTGGCGATCTGTTCCCGGCGGGCGTCCTTAACGTGGTTCAGGGATTTGGCAAAGAGGCGGGTGAAGCGCTGGCAACCAGTAAACGCATCGCCAAAATCGCCTTTACCGGCTCAACGCCGGTAGGCCGCCATATCATGGCCTGCGCGGCGGAAAACATTATCCCCTGTACCGTTGAGCTGGGCGGTAAATCGCCGAACATCTACTTTGCCGACGTGATGGAAGGCGAAGAAGAGTATATCGAGAAGGCGGTTGAAGGCCTGGTTCTGGGCTTCTTTAATCAGGGTGAGGTCTGCACCTGCCCGTCCCGCGCGCTGATTCAGGAGTCTATTTACGAGCCCTTTATGGCGCGGGTCATGGAGAAGGTGGCGCAAATTCGCCGCGGCGACCCCTTTGATACCGATACGATGATCGGCGCACAGGCGTCGCGTCAGCAGTTCGATAAGATCCTTTCCTATATTAAGATCGCTCGCGATGAAGGCGGAAAGATCCTGACCGGTGGCGAACGCGCCAGCATCTCTGCAGAACTAGATAACGGTTTCTATATTCAGCCGACGCTGATTCAGGGCCGCAACGATATGCGCAGCTTCCAGGAGGAGATCTTTGGCCCGGTTATCGGCGTCACCACCTTTAAAGATGAAGCCGAGGCGCTGGCTATTGCAAACCAAACCCAGTTTGGCCTTGGGGCCGGGGTGTGGACGCGGGATACCAACCTGGCTTATCGCATGGGGCGCGGCATTAAGGCCGGTCGGGTGTGGACCAACTGCTATCACATCTACCCTGCGCACGCCGCGTTCGGCGGCTACAAACAGTCCGGCGTAGGGCGCGAAACTCATAAGATGGCGCTCAATGCCTATCAGCAGACGAAGAACCTGCTGGTGAGCTACGGTACCGCGCCGCTGGGCCTGTTCTGATCGTCTCTGTCAGCTATTTATTTTAGGATAACCCGCAATCTTCAGCATCGATTGCGGGTTTATTATTCCACAAAGAAAGTATTGTTATTCATCTTTCCTCCCCGGCTTTCAGATGAAATACACTTGTCATCAATATCTCCTGCTTATAATGACTCGCGTGATTATTGTTTATTCGATAACGAAAATAAGATAAAAGCCAATCTAAGATTTATCCTAATATTCTATAAAAACCCAGTCCGCTCACAGAATTATTGCCGAAAAACCGCGGTAAAATTAGGGGGGGTTGTTAAATTACGCCGCCTGATGTTGCTTTTTGATGTTATTGCATCGTGATTTTTGGTTGCATTAATTAACAATGCGCATAATGTTTTTAATATTATCTTTATATGTAAAATAAAACAGCATTTCATTAACATAACAAAATATTGCGATTTGTAATCGGTAGGGATAGTATTTATTTGTTACCTTAATAAAGGGTTTATGAATTTCGCCGAAGAACTTCTTTTTATCAAAATAGCCAATTAAGCAGCTTATTTTTGCTGCCTGATGTCCTGCGGACGGAACGCGAATATTATTAACATGGAGGATCTGCACGCAGGTTTGCCCGGGGCTTAATCCCTCGCGCGCAATCTGTCGAAAATATAAGTTAGAGATGAGATGAATAATGAAAACGCAATTTCGTATTATGGCAATGTTTGTCGGTGCTCTGGTGTCCGCTAGCGCATTATCCTCGCCTTCACAACCCGCCAGATCGGCAATGACCGTTAACCCCGGTTCTAATGCGGGCACGCAGGGGACGGGTGGGCAGGTAGAATTTACCGGATCGATTACCGATTCCTCCTGTAATGTTGATAGCACCAGCGCAAATCAGAGCGTCGATCTGGGGAAATGGGCGAGCAGCTATTTTACCGGCGCAGGTTCTGAAACGACCAAAACCGCCTTCCATATCAAAGTGAAAGATTGTCCTTCTACCGTTACCACCGTCTCGGTGCTATTTGACGGTACCCGCGATACCAACAATAGCGATCTGCTGGCGATTAACGGTACCGCAAGTGGGGTAGCGATAAAGCTGTATGAAGATGATAAGTCGACGCCGGTTGATCTCGGCGCCGTCTCACGCGGCCACAGCGTTACCGCTGGCGCGAGCGGCGCGGCAACGGGTACCGCCGATCTGGAATTCTTTGCTGACTATGTCTCAACCAGCGCGGTTTCCGCCGGTTCTGCCAACGGTACGGCCAACTTCAATATGGTTTACAACTAATACCCTGGAAGCGGGTAAAGCTGCGGTTATTCATGGCTTCCCACGCCGGGTAAGCCGCCAGCCGCCGCCCGGCTGAAATAGGGTCGGCATAATTAATGCAGATTATTTATCAGCTTCAGGCAGTGATACCCGCTTTTATTATTCCCGGACGGTAGTCATTATGAAACGAACGATCGCCGCGATAGCCTTTTTATTGCTATCAACTGCGGCACAGGCCGGTATTGTCATGGGAGGAACCCGTGTTGTTTATCAGGAAGGGAAACGTGAAGCCGCAATATCGGTCACCAATGCTGATACTCATTCACCTTATCTGGTGCAATCGTGGGTAGAAAACTATGCGGAAAACAATAAAAGCCGGGTGCCTTTTATTGTGACGCCGCCGCTTTTCCGTCTCGATCCTGAACAGCAGAACGTATTGCGTATTAACTATATTGGTGGAACGCTGCCCACCGATCGCGAATCCGTTTTTTGGCTCAATGTGAAAAGTATTGCTCCAACGAAACAAGATGAAGTGAACAAGCTTCAGGTCAATATTAAATCAAAGTTTAAGATCTTCTATCGCCCGAATGGTCTGGCGGGCGAGCCTGACGATGCATGGCGCAAGCTGACGTTTAACATTGAAGGTTCCAGGCTGGTTGCCCAAAACCCGACGCCCTATTTTGTCTCCTTTTTTGTTATTTCGGTTGGCGGTACAGATATTCCGCAACCCGGCATGATTGGCCCCTTTGAACATAAAGCGTGGCCGATTACTCATTCCGGGGTAGTTAAATGGCGCGCCATTAATGACTTCGGTGGTATTACGGATTACGCGCAACAGTAATTAATTTGCTTCGCCTGGTCAGGATATTGTGAAAAATAACACTTCGGATATGACTTCCGTTTATTCGGCGATCGCGGCGCCAACCGGCGGGATTTTATTATTGCCGACGGCGCTTTTTCTGCTGTACCAAAGCGGTATCGCGCGGGCGGAGGACTACTTTGATCCGGCGGCATTAGAATTTGCCAATCCGCAGCAAAAGACCGCTGATTTACACTATTTTGCTAAAGCAGGCGGCCAGCAGCCCGGGACATACCCGGTCAGCATTTGGGTGAATAACCAGGAGATAGCCCAGGGCGAGGTGACATTTGTCGACAGCAACGGCGAACTGCGGCCGCAGTTAACCCCGGCGCAGCTGGCGGAATATGGCGTCAACGTCAGCGCTTTCCCGGCGTTTAATACCCTGCATGAGGGAGAAACGTTTACTCGCATCGAGCGCTACATCCCCGATGCCAGCAGCCGTTTTGATTTCGCCACTCAGCGTCTGAACTTAAGTATTCCCCAGGCGGCCATGAACGCCCAAAGCCGCGGATACGTGGATCCGGCACGCTGGGATGATGGTATCCCAGCGGCGTTTGTTAACTATAACCTGACCGGGTCGCAAACCCGGCAGACGGATGACAGCAGCCGCTCCAGCTACCTGAATCTACGCAGCGGGGTTAACCTCGGCGCCTGGCGCCTGCGTAACGTCTCGTCGATGGAGTATGACCGGACCCGGCGCTGGAATTCACAGAGTACCTGGCTACAGCGCGACCTGAAGTCACTCAAAAGCCTGCTGCGGATGGGCGATACCTTTACGACCGGCGACGTTTTCGACAGCGTGCAGTTTCGCGGCGTTCAGCTGATGTCCGATGATGAAATGCTGCCGGATAGCCAGCGCGGCTTCGCCCCGACGATCCGCGGAATGGCGCACAGCAACGCCAAAGTCACCATCTCCCAGCATGGCTACGTTATCTATGAAACGTTCGTCTCGCCGGGAGCGTTTGCGATAAACGACCTCTATCCAACGGCGCAAAGCGGCGATCTCGAGGTGCAGGTAAAAGAGAGCGATGGTTCGGTGCGGACCTTTACCCAGCCCTTTTCAGCCGTCCCGTTTATGCTGCGGGAAGGACGCGTGAAATTCAGCCTGAGCGCCGGACGCTACCATTCGGAGCAGAGCCAGGCGCGCTCGCCGACGTTTTTGCAGGGTACGCTCTTTTATGGGCTACCGGCTGAATTCACGCTCTACGGCGGTAGCCAGCTGGCGCAGGATTACCAGTCGTGGGCGCTCGGCGTCGGGCGCGGTTTTGGCGAGCTCGGATCGCTTGGAGGCGATGCGACATGGGCGAACACCACGACGCCGTCGGGAAAGCGCTCGGCCGGCCATTCGGTACGGGTGCAGTACCAGAAGGATTTTGCCGGCACCGGCACCTCATTTAGCCTCGCCAGCTATCGCTACTCCTCAGGCGGTTATTACGACTTCAGCGAAGCCAGCGCGCTTGAGAGCCGCAATGGCCTGCTGGATAACAAGCGCAGCCGCGAAGAGGTCTCCCTTTCTCAGGCGTTTGGCGGTATGAGCAGCCTGGCGATTTCCGCCTGGTCGCAGGAGTACTGGCACCGCCAGAGCCGCGATAAAACGATCCATCTCGGTTTTTACAGCGCCTGGCGAGGCGTTTCGTGGGGCGTGGGTTATTACTACACCCAGTCATCCGATCGCCAAAAAGACGATCGCTCGTGGTCCTTGAACCTGAGCATTCCGCTTGGCGGCCCGCTGTCCGAGAGCGCGGTTAGCTACAGCACCACCTCCGACAATAACGGACGCACCTCGCAGCAGGCGTCGCTGTACGGTTCGCTTCCGCGCAATCCCAATCTCTACTACTCCCTTCAGCAGGGCTACGTTAACGGCGGCCAGGGCAGCAACAGCAGCGCATCGCTCGATTACCACGGCGGCTATGGAACCGCGCAGCTCGGCTATCGCCGCGATAGCGCAAGCCATCAGCTGACCTGGGGCGCATCGGGGTCCATCGTCGCCCATCCTTATGGCGTGACGCTGGGTCAGACCGTCGGCGAAAGCTTTGCCATCGTACGCGCGCCGGGTGCCGCCGACGTGGCGATTCAGAACGGCAGCAACGTGCATACCGACTGGCGGGGCTATGCGGTGGTGCCCTCGCTGACGGCGTATCGCAAAAACACCATTACGCTCGATACCGAATCGCTGGCCGACGATGCCGATGTTGAACTTGAAGGACAGACGGTGATCCCCGGCGGCGGGGCGGTGGTGCAGGCAAACTATCAGACCCACATCGGCAGCCGCGTGCTGTTTACCCTTCGCGATAGCCACGGCCCGCTGCCGTTCGGCGCCAGCGTTCGCTTGCGTAAAGCAGAAGACGATCGGGGCGCGGCGCCGGGCGGCATGGTGGCGGATGGCGGGCAGGTCTATCTGAGCGGTATTCCGCAAGAAGGGACGCTCGATGCCGCCTGGAACGCCGACAATCTCTCACGGAGATGCGCGCTGCATTTCCATCTTACCGATACCGTACAGCAGGGGCAGAGTCCGGTTAAAACCGTCTCTGGCCTCTGCCAGTAGGTCTGCACAGAGGTGATTTTGCGCATAGTATCGTTTTTATTCCTGCTGATGGCGGGGATTTATAGCCACAGCGGCTGGGCGGAAACCTGCAGAGGAGATATCGGCCAGATGACCGTGAACGTCCAGAATATCAAGTACCTGCCCACGCTGCCGTTGAATACCCAGATGACCGGCATGATGGCGGATAACGGCAGCGGGATTCATTTCTCCTGCGATCTTCAGGTGCCGAAAGCGGCGGCAAAGCGTCTGGTTTATCGGCAGCTAAAAACGGCCTCAACGCCGCTGTCAATCGGCGGTCAGCACGTGTTCCCCTCAGCGCTGGACGGCATAGGATACTCGCTGGGCTTCCAGTGCAGCGGCGGCGCCGTTCGCTTTATTGATGGCAGCCATGCGGCCGGTAATGGGGAATCCGTGACGGTTTGCGACAGCAATGAGATGGCTAATCTGCTGAACCAGCAGCAGATTGTGGTGAAAGTCTTTGTGACGTTTTATAAGACCGGTAATGTCGCCCTGGTCAGCGGCAACCACGCAAACGTTCCGGCGCAGCCGCAGATTGGCGAACTCACTATCCAGCAGCAGGCCGACAGCCGCAGCGGTTTTGTCGCCAGCTCGCCGGTCACGCTCGATATGGCGGCGCTGAATGTCGATATCGGCAGCAGCGGCAGCTGTCAGGTTTCAACCGCGAATATTCACGTTAGCCTCGGCACGGTAAATAAAGCGGAGTTTAAGGGCAAAAACACCACCGGCGGCGTCGCGAAGCGCTTCTCCATACCGGTCTTCTGCTCCACGCCAACCGATATCCGTATCGGCTTTTTTGGCGTCACCTCGCCATCCGGGGGAACGGATACTCTGGCGCTAAGTAAAGCAAACGCCTCCGCGAGCGGTGTGGGCGTCAGGCTCACCTACGGCAATAACAGTGCCCCAGCGCCCGCCGCCGGAACCGGCATCAAAATCAATGAGGCCAGTAACTTACCTGTACTCAAGCGGATTACCGCCAGCAGCGCGGGGGCGGCGGAAAATATCAACTTTAACGCCCAGTACGTACAGACGGATGACGCGGTAACCGCCGGTACCGCCAATAGCATGGTGACGTTTGCGCTGGAGTATAACTGACCGTCGCTTTCGCGCTGTCGCTCACAAAAAAGAGAAGTCATAACGATTTTTCGCACGGCGAGCGGATCGGTACGCTATCAATGATCGAGAGATTAAGCGGCTGTCCGGGAATACTTTTGTGCGGGAAAATCGATAATGAAAATCGCCTTTGGGGAGCTTAAGCCACTATTGCAGGCGCAGCGGATTTTTGTCGGCGGGCAGACGCTGGCCTGTAGCCACGCCTTTTACCGTGACGACCTGTCGATTGAGATACCGGAAAACTTAGCCACCGAGGCCTATACCACCTACTGGGGGCGCTGCGGCGAACGGCTGGCCTCGCTGGGCGCCTTTAGCTATACGCGAACCCTGCTGCCGGCGCTGATTAACGTGGGGCGCTACACGTCGATTGCCGATCGGTTACAGGTGCTCGGCGACCGACATCCCCTGGAGTGGGCCAGCGCCAGCCCGGTGTTTTATGCCCATCATTCCGGCGTGATGGCGACGCTGGCTGCCGATAGCGGCAGGACCAACCAGTTTTATCCTTTTGCAAAAACCCCCCGGCCGATAACCATCGGCAACGATGTGTGGATTGGCCAGAATGTCACCCTGGCGCAGGGGATTACTATTGGCGATGGGGCCGTCATTGCCGCCAACGCGCTGGTGGTCAAAGACGTCGCACCGTACGCCATCGTCGGCGGTAATCCCGCGAAGATCATCCGCATGCGCTTCAGCGAGGCGATTATTGAGCAGCTGATGGCGCTACGATGGTGGCGTTACTCCGCCCAGGATATTGCCGGGTATCCGGTTAATCAGGTTGAGCGCTTTTGCGAGCAGCTCGCCGGGCGGGTGGCCGAAGGAACGATGCCGCCTTTCTCGCCGCCGGTATTGACGGTCTCCATGATTAAAGATTTTATAAACAATAAACAGCATCCGCTGCGCAGCGCGGTGTAATCATAAACGGTTCACATTTGAACAAGGATATAACGATGAAGTTGAAGTCAGGTCTTGTTTTCGTCATCGCTGCCGTCGCCTTTGGCGCCCAGGCGCGCGACATGAACAGCATTCAACAAAGCGGCGAACTGAAAGTCGGCGTCCCGGGGGATTACGCGCCGCTGGCGTTTCATAATAAAGCCGGGGAGCTGGTGGGCTACGATGTTGATATGGCGAAAGATCTCGGCAAGCGGCTTGGGCTAAAGGTGAGCTTTGTGACGACCAGCTGGCCCACGCTCTCCGCCGACCTGAAGGCCGATAAGTTTGATATCGCCATGGGCGGGGTGACGGAAACCGCAGCGCGGGCGAAAGATTTCGCGTTAAGCCAGCCGGTGGTGCCGAACGGCAAGATTGCGCTGGCTAACTGCGCGGCGGCGCCGGCGCTCGGTAGCCTGGAAAAAATCGACCAGCCAAACGTGAAGGTGGTGGTGAATCCGGGCGGCACCAACCAAAGCTTTGTCGATGAACATATCAAGCAGGCGCAGATTATTCGGGTGAAAAACAATATCGATAACCTTGAAGCGCTGCGGCAGAAAACGGCGGATATGATGGTGACCGACCTGATTGAGGGCGTCTATTACCAGAGCAATGAGCCGGGCGTGTTTTGCGTGGCCAATGAGCAGCCGTTCCCGGGCACCGCCAGCTTCAAAGTCTATATGATGAATAAAGATAACCCGCAGCTGCTGGACAAGGTTAACCAGTGGCTGGCCAGCCAGGATAAAAACGTGCTGAAACAGAAGTGGCGCATTCATGACCAGCTAAAACCATAAAGCAATAAAGGTTTTCTATGTAGGTGTGGCGGAAGATATTCAGCGTATCGGGTTTTCCGCCAGCACATCGTGAAGCAGCCAGTCATAAAACACCTTCACTTCCGGGCGCATGACCGCATGCTGGGGCGTCACAATATAGTAGGACCAGGTGAGCGGCCAGCGGCGGGCCGGGTGTAGCTGAACGAGCTGGCCGGTGGCGAGGAGCTGTTGTACCAGCGCCCGGCGAACAATAGCGACGCCGCGCCCGCTGAGCGCGGCCAGGATGACCGCCGACGTTGAGTTAATATGCAACCCGCTATCGCGCGCCGTTGGCGCCTGAGCGGCCTCCAGCACTTCCGCCCATGATGGAAAGCTGGCGCCGGGATAGGGCGTATCATCATGAATCAGCTTTTGCGCCGCCAGCCACTCGCCGCAGGCGGTTTTGTCTGCCGGGACGATTAGCGGGCTGCACACCAGCACCGCTTCTTCATCCATCAGCCAGGTTTTATTGACCCCGGGCCAGTCGCCGCGACCGCAGCGTACCGCCAAATCCGCTTCGCCGTGGGCCACGTCCATCAGCTTTTCCGTAACGTTGAGACGCAGGTCGATATTATCATGGACTTCAGAGAAGCGGTTTAAGCGCTCCATCAGCCAGTTCATCATCAGCACCTGCGAGGCGGTAATCACCACCACGGAACGCGCCCGGCGGCCGCGAAGCTTATTCAGTCCGCTCTCCAGCTTATCCAGCCCCTGAGTAATATCCTGCAGCGCCGCCTGCGCCTCGCTCACCAGGGTGAGACGCTCTTTACCGCTACGGGTACGGTGCAGCAGCGGATGGCCGACCCAATCCTCCAACGCCCTGACCAGCTGCCCGACGGCGGCGGGCGTCACGCCCAGCTCGCGCGCCGCGCAGGTAAAGCTGCCGTGGCGGGCGGTGGCTTCAAATGCGTGAAGCCATTTCAGTCGGTTAAGCGATCGCATGGTGAATATCCCTCAGTGAATTTGCGTCTCAGTATAGGCCATCAAGATAGATTTTCTTTGTCGTTGGGCTATTTCTTCTCATTCGTCAGCGCGCTGCAGGAAAGGCATGCTTAGGCCACACAAATCAAGCGTGAAGAGGTGAATGATGAATACGGTATTTATGGGGAAAAAGCTGTTAGTGGTTGGCGGGACCAGCGGTATGGGGCTGGCGACGGCCAAACGGGTGGTGGAGAATGGCGGCAGCGTGGTGCTGGTGGGCAATCGTCGGCAGAAGGCCGAACAGGCGCGTCAGGCGCTGGCGGCAGCGGGGAAGGTGGATGTTATCGTCGCTGACCTGACGAGCGAAAGCGGTATGCAGCAGGTTATGGCCGCTATTAACGCGGAACATCAGGATATCAGCCTGCTGGTCAACGCCGCCGGCGTTTTCTTCCCGAAGCCGTTTATCGAACATGAAATGGCTGACTACGATCGGTATATGCATCTCAAACGCGCGACGTTTTTTATCACCCGCGAGGTGGTGCGCAATATGCTGGCTAATGGCATCAAAGGTTCGATTGTGAATATCGGCTCGATGTGGGCGCAGCAGGCCATCGGCGCAACGCCGTCGTCAGCCTACTCCATGGCGAAAGCGGGTCTGCATGCGCTGACCAAAAATCTGGCGATTGAGCTGGGCGGCAGCGGGATTCGGGTCAATGCGGTATCGCCGGCGGTGGTGCATACGCCGATATATGAAGGGTTTATCCCTAAAGAGGATGTGAAGGATGTGATGAACAGCTTTGACGGCTTCCATCCCATTGGCCGCGTCGGCACGCCTGATGATATCGCGCAAACCGTGGCGTTTCTGCTCAGCGATAGCACCCGCTGGGTGACCGGCGCGGTTTGGGATATTGATGGCGGCGTGATGGCTGGTCGTCATGCCTGATTACGTTCATTATGTCAGTCAGGGTATTGGCATAACGCAAACGAATTCAGGATAAAGAGAGTCATGAGCGCTGAGATAACGCTGCCCGTCGGACAGCAAAACCAAAATATTGTTCGCCTGGCGACGGCGCAGGCGCTCGCAGGGGCAAACTCGGTGGTGTTTTACGCCACAGGGGCGATTGTGGGCAACGCCATCGCGCCCTCGCCGACGCTGGCCACGCTGCCCATCACCATTTTTGTGCTGGGGATGGCGGCCTGTATTTTGCCGTTTGGCGCGCTGGCCAGAAGACGCGGGCGCAAAACGGTCTTTATGGTCGGTACCGGCGCCGGCGTGTTGACGGGAGCGCTGGCGGCGCTGGCGGTCGCGATCGCTTCGTTCGGGCTGTTCTGTCTCGCGGCCTTTTTCGGCGGCGCCTATGCGGCGGTGGCGGTGTCCTTCCGCTTTGCCGCTACCGACGGCGTCAGCGGCGAGCGGCGCGCGCGGGCGCTCTCGCTGGTCATGGGCGGCGGCGTGGCGGCGGGGATCATCGGCCCGATGCTGGTGACCGCGACCATGAATTTGTGGCCGCCGCACACCTTTGCGATGACCTTTATCGCTCAGGGGCTGGTGGCGGCGGTATCCGCGCTGGTCTTGCTGGGAGTAAAAACCCCCGAGCCGGCGGCGCAGGCCAAATCGGGCGGGCGCCCGCTGGGCGAAATCGTGCGCCAGCCGGGGTTTTCCCGGACGGTTTTTAGCGGCGCAATATCCTATATGGTGATGAACTTCCTGATGACCGCGGCGCCGCTTTCCATGCATATGCACGGGATCTCCCAGCAGGCGTCGAATCTGGGCATTCAGTGGCACGTGATCGCCATGTACGGTCCCGGATTTTTTACCGGCAAGCTGATTAATCGCTTCGGCGCCCGGCGTATTAACGCGGCCGGTTTAGTTCTGCTACTGCTGTCGGTGATGGTTGGCCTCGCCGGTATCGACGTGATGCACTACTGGCTGTCGCTGATCCTGCTGGGTATCGGCTGGAACTTCGGCTTTACCGGCGCGTCGGCGCAGATCATGGATTTCCACCGGCCGGAAGAGAAAACTCAGGTGCAATCGCTGAATGATTTTATTGTCTTCGGCGTCATGATGATTGGCTCATTTTCCTCGGGCGCGTTGATGAACCTCTTCGGCTGGAATGCCGTGCTGTGGGGTTCGCTGGTGCCGGTTGCGGTTGCGCTGATCGCATTGTTGGCAGGCCGACGCCCAACGCTAAGGGGTTAATCCTCTTAGCTTTTCAAACGCAGGCGGAATTATTTTTCCGCTTTTTATTTCTGCCGCGAGAGCAAATTTAAAATATGAATTGGTAGGGTGAGATAAAATTCATCTCTCTTTTTTACTGCTTAATGGAAACACGCTAATGTGAATCCTCTTATTAATGTTTTACCCGTTTATATAATAAGAATGAATACATGGAGGATTGAGCAAGGGAGTGAGGTTTTTAGCCGCCGCGCGCAGCGCAGAATAATATAGTGATGATAGGGTGTGGTTATTATATCTATAGGCCCTGCCTGTCATCGGCTTTGACGCTAATCAATATCCACGGCGCCGTCACCGCTATGATGTTACGTGAAACTATAAATATAAAACGTCATTATCTCAGCTGCAATGCCTCAAAGGAATGATCTTATGAAGAAAATTGCGACCATTACAGCCTCGGTCATTACCGCAGGCGTGTTATGTTATTTAGGGTTGTCAGGCTATATCTGGTATTACGACAGTCAGCGTATTAAAAAAAACGACGTCCGGCTCTCGGCGGTTGCCGAGAATAATAAAGTCCTCTCTTTTTTTAATGAAAAAGGTTGCGACTATTGCCACACGCCCTCGGCGGAGTTGCCCTTTTACGCCGCTTTTCCCGTTGCCAAACAGCTGATGGATTATGACGTACAGCTGGGATACAAATCCTTTAACCTTCAATCCGTGCGTACGTCACTGATTGACGATAAACCCGTTTCACAAAGTGAATTAAACAAGATTGAGTGGGTTATGCAGCATCAAACGATGCCGCCTACGCGATACGTCGCGCTGCACTGGGCCGGCGGCGTTAGCGACAGCGAACGTATTGAGATACTCAACTGGATTAAGCACCAGCGCGAGCGCTACTATGCCAGCGCTGATACCGCCGCGAAGCATCGCAATGAACCTCTCCAGCCGATCCCTAAAAAGCTGCCCGTTGATGAGCGGAAAGCTGCGCTGGGTTTTCGTCTTTATCACGACGCGCGAATGTCCGGGGATAGCACCATTTCTTGCGCACACTGTCATGCGTTAAACGCGGGCGGGGTCGATGGCAGAAAAACATCTATCGGCGTGGGGGGCGCTGTTGGGCCAATTAACGCGCCAACGGTATTTAACTCCGTCTTTAATATTGAGCAATTCTGGGACGGACGGGCATCAACGCTGCAAGAACAGGCCGGTGGCCCGCCGTTAAACCCCATTGAGATGGCATCAAAATCCTGGGAAGACATTATTAATAAACTGGATAAAGATCCCGTATTGAAAAAGGATTTTTTAGCCGTTTATCCGCAAGGTTTTAGCGGTGAGCGCATCACTGACGCTATCGCTGAATTTGAAAAAACATTAATTACCCCCGACGCGCCATTTGATAATTGGCTGCGCGGTGATGAAGACGCGCTGACCGCGCAACAAAAACATGGCTATCAGCTATTTAAAGATAATAAATGTGCTACCTGTCACGGCGGTATTATTCTCGGCGGCCGCTCTTTTGAACCGCTGGGGCTGAAGCGTGATTTTAATTTTGGTGAAATCACGGCTGCTGATATTGGCCGAATGAATGTGACGAAAGAGGTACGGGATAAATTACGCCAAAAAGTGCCGGGTCTGCGCAACGTGGCGCTCACCGCGCCCTATTTTCATCGCGGTGATGTTCCGACGCTTGATGGCGCAGTAAAACTGATGCTGCGCTATCAGGTCGGTACGGATTTAGCGCAAAAAGATATCGATGATATTGTCGCTTTTCTGCATAGCCTGACCGGTGTTTATACGCCGTATCAGCCGGGGCAATAACGGGATGATGAGCGAAAGTTCCCGGAGCTGGCTCAGGGCCATTAAACTGCACTGCGAACGCGATGGTCGGACGCTGATGAAAGATTTTTCATTCAGCGTTTCGGCGGGCGATTGGGTGCAGATAGCCGGAGGCAACGGTGCGGGGAAAACCACTCTCCTGCGCCTGCTTACCGGGCTGGCTCGCGCTGATGCCGGAGAAATCTACTGGCAAGGCCGCCCTCTGCATCGCGTTCGCGATAGCTACCAGCAAAACCTGCTGTGGATTGGCCATAAGCCGGGAATCAAAGCCAGGCTGACCGCCATGGAAAACCTGCGCTTTCTCCATCAACACGATGATATCGCCCAGTGCCGGGAGGCCCTTGAGCAGGCCGGGCTTGCCGGCTTCGACGATATTCCTGTTAACCAGCTCTCCGCCGGTCAGCAGCAGCGCGTGGCGCTGTCGCGCCTCTGGCTGACCCGCGCCCGCCTGTGGATCCTCGACGAACCTTTTACCGCCGTCGATACGGAGGGCGTCGAACGCCTGATTCAGCGCATGGCGCAGCACACGGAGCAAGGCGGCATCGTCATTTTCACTGCCCATCAATCAATTAGCGCGGCATCCGACAGGATTCGACGCATTGCGCTGCGCGGCGAGAGGGCGGAACCGTGATGTGGCGGATTTTTTGCCTTGAACTGCGGGTCGCGTTTCGCCATCGCGCGGAAATCGCCAATCCGCTGTGGTTTTTTCTGATTGTCATTACGCTGTTTCCGCTTGCCGTTGGTCCGGAGCCGCAGCTGCTGGCGCGGCTGACGCCCGGCATTATTTGGGTCGCTGCGCTGCTCTCTTCGCTGCTGGCGCTCGAGCGCTTGTTTCGCGACGACTTACAGGACGGCAGCCTCGAACAGCTGATGCTGCTGCCTTTGCCGCTGCCGGCGGTGGTCGTGGCTAAAGTGATGGCTCACTGGGTGGTTACCGGTGTGCCCCTGCTGATCCTGTCGCCGCTGGTGGCTCTGCTGCTGGGCATGGACGTCTATGGCTGGAAAATTATGGCGCTGACCCTGCTGTTAGGGACGCCGACGCTGGGGTTCCTCGGCGCGCCGGGCGTGGGGCTCACCGTCGGACTTAAGCGCGGCGGCACGCTGTTAAGCATTCTGGTTCTGCCGCTGACTATTCCCTTACTTATTTTTGCTACCGCCGCGATGGATGCGGCCTCCATGCATCTGCCCGTGACGGGGTATATGGCGATACTGGGCGCGCTGCTGGCGGGCAGCGCAACGTTAAGCCCCTTTGCGACGGCGGCGGCGCTACGCGTCAGTCTGCACTAGCGCGGTTTTTGATGGATGGCGCTTATCAGGTTTGCGGCGCCGGGGATTCAGGCCCGGGCTTATCAATGGATTTATCTTTATTTCTGGTGACTGAAATATGAGGAAAACAGGGATTCAACTGACGAATCCGCCGCGGCTTTATCAGCTCTGCGGCAGGGTCGCTCCGTGGCTGGGCGGCGCCAGCGCGCTGGTACTGATCGCGGGCTGGGCCTGGGGATTTGGCTTTGCACCCGCGGACTATCAGCAGGGCGAGAGCTATCGCATTATCTATCTGCATGTTCCGGCGGCAATGTGGTCTATGGGCATTTATGCCCTGATGGCGGCCGCGGCGTTCATCGGCGTGGTCTGGCAGATGAAAATGGCCAATCTGGCGCTGGCGGCGATGGCGCCCGTGGGAGCGGTGTTTACTTTTGTGGCGCTGGTGACCGGTTCCGCGTGGGGTAAGCCAATGTGGGGAACATGGTGGGTTTGGGATGCCAGATTAACCTCTGAGCTGGTGCTGCTGTTTCTCTACGTCGGCGCGATAGCGCTGTGGCACGCTTTTGACGATCGCCGTCTGGCCGGGCGCGCGGCGGCTATTCTGGTGCTGATTGGCGTGGTGAATTTACCGATCGTTCACTACTCGGTGGAGTGGTGGAACACCCTGCATCAGGGCTCAACGAATATGCAGCAAAGCATCGCCCCGGCGATGCGCGCGCCGCTGCGGCTGGCGATTATCGGCTACCTGCTGCTGTTTATCACGCTGGCGCTAATGCGCATGCGGAATCTGATTTTGCTCATGGAAAAACGTCGCCCGTGGGTCAGTGAACTGATTTTAAAAAGAGGTCGTCGATGAGCAGCGCATTTACAAGCTGGAGTGATTTCCTGGCCATGGGCGGCTATGCCTTTTATGTCTGGCTGGCGGTGGCGCTGACCATTCTCCCGCTGGCGGCGCTGGTCGCGCACAGCGCGATCCTGCATCGTGTCATTCTGCGCGATATCGCCCGGCAGCGCGCCCGTGAAGCCCGCAGGCGCGCGGCGCGGGAGGCGACATGAATATTCGCCGCAAAAACCGCCTGTGGGTCGCCCTCGCGGTGCTCGCCGGGCTAACGCTGACCACCGCGCTGGTGCTCTATGCGCTGCGTTCCAGTATCGACCTGTTCTATACGCCTGGCGAAATCCTCTACGGCAAGCGCGAAACGCAGCAGCGGCCCGAGCGGGGTCAGCGTCTGCGCGTCGGCGGGATGGTCGCGCCCGGCAGCGTGAAGCGGGATGCGAATTCGCTGCAGGTGAGTTTTAGCATCTATGACGCCGAAGGTTCGGTGGACGTCAGCTACGAAGGCATTCTGCCGGACCTGTTCCGCGAAGGGCAGGGCGTGGTGGTTCAGGGCGAGCTTGATGCGCACAACCGGATACAGGCGAAAGAAGTGCTCGCCAAACACGATGAGAACTACACTCCGCCAGACGTGGAAAAAGCGATGGAGAGCAACCATCGTCGCCCGGATAGCGCCTACAGGGACACATCCTTATGATGCCTGAAGTCGGCAACGGGCTGCTGTGCCTGGCGCTTGGCGTCGCGCTACTGCTTTCCGTCTATCCGCTGTGGGGCGCGGCGCGGGGGGACAGGCGAATGATGGCCTCTTCCCGGGTATTTGCCGTTCTGCTGTTCATCCTCATTATGGGCGCCTTTATGGTGCTGATTAACGCCTTCATTACCAACGATTTTACGTTGAGCTACGTGGCCAGTAACGCCAATACTCAGCTGCCGGTCCGGTACCGCGTGGCCGCAGCCTGGGGCGCACATGAAGGTTCGCTGCTGCTATGGGTGCTGCTGATGAGCGGCTGGACAGTGGCGGTAGCGCTGCGCAGCAGGCGAATGCCGCTTGATATTGTCGCCCGGGCGCTGGCGGTAATGGGAACGATCAGCGTTGGCTTTCTGCTGTTTATTCTGTTCACCTCCAACCCGTTTGCCCGTACGCTGCCGGAATTTGCCATTGAAGGGCGCGACCTGAACCCGCTGTTGCAGGACCCCGGGCTCATTTTCCATCCGCCGCTGCTGTATATGGGCTATGTGGGCTTCTCGGTGAGTTTTGCCCTGGCGATAGCCGCGCTGTTGAGCGGGCGGCTGGATAGCACCTTTGCGCGCTTCTCTCGCCCGTGGACGCTGGCGGCGTGGGCGTTCCTGACGCTCGGTATTGTGCTGGGCTCCGCGTGGGCTTACTACGAGCTGGGATGGGGAGGCTGGTGGTTCTGGGATCCGGTGGAAAACGCGTCGCTGATGCCATGGCTGGCCGGCACCGCGCTGCTGCATTCGCTGGCGGTCACTGAACAGCGCGCCAGCTTCAAGGCGTGGACGCTTCTGCTCGCTATCTGCGCATTTTCGCTCTGTCTGCTGGGGACCTTTCTGGTGCGTTCCGGCGTGCTGGTCTCGGTTCACGCTTTTACCTCCGACCCGGCGCGCGGCATGTTTATTCTAGCCTTTATGGTGCTGGTCATTGGCGGCTCTTTACTGCTGTTCGCCATGCGTGGCTATAAAGTCCGCTCTCGGGTAAATAATGCGCTCTGGTCGCGCGAGTCGCTGCTGCTCGGCAACAACGTTCTGCTGATGGTCGCTATGCTCACGGTGCTGCTGGGTACGCTGCTGCCGCTGGTGCATAAACAGCTGGGTCTCGGCAGTATTTCGATTGGCGCGCCGTTCTTTAATACGATGTTTAGCTGGCTGATGGCGCCGTTTGCGCTCCTGATGGGCATCGGCCCGCTGGTGCGCTGGGGGCGCGATCGCCCGCGTAAGCTCAGGAGGCTGCTGGTTATCGCCTGCGCAAGCACGCTGGCGCTGTCGCTTCTGTTGCCGTGGTGGTTGGGCGATAAGATTGTCGCCATGACGGTGGTCGGGCTGGCGATGGCCTGTTGGGTCTTTGTGCTGGCGGGAGTAGAGATCGCTTTGCGGGTTTCACGCGGCGCCAGGATGACCCTCAGCTACTGGGGAATGGTCGCAGGCCACCTCGGGCTGGCGGTCACCCTCGTGGGTATCGCCTTTAGTCAAAATTACAGCGTGGAGCGCGACGTGCGCATGCGGGTGGGCGACAGCGTCGATGTCCATGAATATCGCTTTTCTTTCCGTGAGGTCAAAGAGGCGATCGGCCCAAACTATCGCTCCGCCGTCGCGGTGATTGGCGTCATGCGACGCGGCGAACCGCAGGCGATACTGAATGCGGAAAAGCGCTTTTACCACAGCAGCAGCGCCATGATGACCGAAGCGGCGGTTGACGGCGGATTTACCCGCGATCTCTATGCCGCGCTGGGCGAAGAGCTGGGCAACGGCGCCTGGGCTGTACGCCTTTATTATAAACCGTTCGTACGCTGGATTTGGGCCGGGGGAGTGCTGATGGCGCTGGGCGGGCTGTTGTGCCTGTGCGATCCGCGCTATCGCCCGCGCCGCGGATATCCTGGCGCGGAGGCCAGATGAAGCGCTGTACGTTGTTGATGCCGCTGGTCATTTTTATGGCTATCGCGATGCTGCTGCTGTGGCAGCTGGCGCGTAATGTGGAAGGGGACGATCCCAATAGCCTGGAGTCGGCGCTGATCGGAAAACCGGTACCGATTTTCCGTCTTGAGGCGCTGGAAGATCCCGGGCAGCATTTTCAGTCGGATGCGCTGGCCCAGGGCAAACCGCTGCTGCTTAACGTCTGGGCGACCTGGTGCCCGAACTGTCGCGCAGAGCATCAGTATTTGAATCAGCTTTCCGCGCGGGGGATCCGCGTGGTGGGCCTGAACTACAAAGACGATCGGCAGAAAGCAATTGGCTGGCTGAACACGCTGGGCAATCCCTACGCGCTGAGCCTGTTTGACGGCGACGGGATGCTCGGGCTGGATCTCGGAGTCTACGGCGCGCCGGAGACGTTTTTGATCGATGGACAGGGGATTATTCGCTACCGCCACGCGGGGGATCTTAACGATCGGGTGTGGGAGCGCGAATTCAGGCCGCTGTGGGAGAAGTTTAGCCGGGAGGCTGCGCCATGAGATTATTACTGAGCGCGCTGATGCTGCTGCTTTGCGCAAACGCGCTGGCCGCTATTGATGTCATGCCGTTTAAGGACGAGGAGCAGGAACAGCGGTTTCGGCTGCTCACGGAGCAGCTTCGGTGCCCGAAATGCCAGAACAATAGCATTGCGGATTCCAGTTCCGCGATCGCGGCCGACCTGCGGCAGAAAGTTTTTACGCTTATGCAGGAAGGAAAAAGCGACAGCGATATTGTGGACTACATGGTGGCGCGCTACGGCAACTTCGTTACCTACGATCCGCCATTAACCCCGCTGACGATGCTGCTGTGGGTCGTGCCGGCCGCAGCGATCGCCATGGGCGGTTGGGCTATAGTGGCCCGCTCCCGCCGCCGCGTCAGGCCAGGGCAGGAGACGTTTTCTGACGGCCGGGCGCCGGAGGATAAATCCGCCGGGCCGTGGATTTTTATACCTGGCGCGGCGCTTGCGCTGGCGGTAGGCGCGGTCAGCTATAGCCAGACCGGCCACTATCAGCAGGTGCAACGCTGGCAGCAGGCGGTGGCTCAGACGCCGGCTCTGTTGGCGCGGGTGCAGGATCCAAAGGCGCAGCCGCTTGATGAAGACGAGCTGCGGCGTCTGGCCCTTGGGCTACGCACGACGCTGTGGCAAAATCCGGACGCTTCTATTGAGGATTGGCTTATGCTCGGGCGTCTCGGCAGGGTCCTGGACAACGCCGCTATGGCGACTCAAGCCTATGCTCGCGCTTACGCGCTGGCTCCGGATAACGATAGTGCGGCATTTGGCTATGCGGAGGCGCTGCTGCGGGTATCTGACCCGCGGGGCGGTGCGCTGGTGCGCCAACTGATGGAGGGCCAGCGCGTTAACGACCGCCTGCTTAATCTGTATGCGCTCAGTGCATCAGAGCAGGCGCATTTCAGCGAGGCGCTGACGGCGTGGCGGTTGCTGCTAAAACGATTACCGCCGGACGATATGCACCGGGCGGTCATTGAGCATCATATCAACCAGACGGAGCAACGGTTAACCCACGGACATCCCGCCGTTGACGCGCAAGGTTAATAACCGCTCCGTTTGTTCACCAGGTTTTTCAGCGGCAGCGCCTGCTGCTGCCGCCGGATGTTGTCCAGCAGCTGGCGGGCAATCACCTCCGTCTGCGCGATGGAGGCCATATGCGGCGTGATCGCCACCTGCGGGTGTTGCCACAGCGGGTCCTCCTGGGGCAGGGGCTCGACGGGGAAGACGTCCAGCACCGCGCCGGACAGCTTGCCGCTATCCAGCGCCTCGAGCACGTCCTGATTCACCATATGCTCGCCGCGGCCGCAGTTAATCAGCGACGCGCCGTCGGGCAGCTGCTGCAGTAAAGGATGGGCGAGGATACCTCGCGTCTCCCCGGTTAACGGCAGGACGTTGATCAGCGCATCCAGCTGGCCAAGGAATTCGCCAGCCTGCGTCTCTCCGTGGTAGCAGCGCACGCCGGCAAGGGATTTTTCGCTACGCGCCCAGCCGGAAACCCGATACCCCAGCGCGGCCAGCTGCGAGGCGATATAGCCGCCAATTTCGCCGAGGCCCATGACGCCAACGTGATAATCGGCCGCCGCTCGCTGCGGATACATCTTCCAGACGCGCTCGCGCTGGTGGGCCAGCGCCCGGTCAAAGCGACGCTGAAACCACAGTACGCCCCACAGCGCGTATTCAAACATACCGTGACGAAAATCTTCATCCACCACCCGGCAGAGCGGAACGTCGCTGGCGAAAACGCTGGCGGGCAAATGGTCTACGCCGGCAGACGCGGCCTGGATCAGCTTCAGCTGAGGCGAGCGCGCCAGCAGCTGCGGGTCGGGAAACCAGCAGCAGGCGTATTGCGCCTCGCGGGCGGCGGGGTCCTCGGGCAGAACCGCTTTCACTTCCGGGAATAGCGCGAACGCGGCGCAAATCTCCCGGGTGTACTGAGGATCGTTACAATCCACGACGATGGTGAACTGAGTCATAGGCATTAGCTCTTATAAGAAGTATCAAGACGGTCCAGGCGCCGCAGCCACGCCTGCCACACCAGCTGGCGTTCATGTTCAACCCCCATCAGCTGCTCACAGGCGTGCCGGCTCAGCGGTTCAGGTATCGTATGGATGGGGCCGAGCGGCGCCAGCTGCGCGGCGGCCATCTGGATCTCGCAGGCGCGGTTCAGGTAGTACATGATGTAAAACGCATCGGCGACGGTGCGCCCGACCGACAGCAGCCCGTGGCTTTGCAGGATCAGGGCGATGTTCTCGCCGAGCGAGCGCTGGATCCGCACGCGTTCATCGAGATCGAATGCGACGCCTTCATAAGGATGGTAGCCGACGCGTTGATAAAATTCGGTGCTGATTTGGTTAAGCTGCAGCAGCCCGTCTGCGCAGGCGGCAACGGCCATCCCCGGCAGCGTGTGGGTGTGGATCACGCAGTGGGCGTCTTCCCGGGCCATATGGACCGCGCTATGAATGGTAAATCCCGCCGAGTTTGCCGGGGCGCTGCACTCGACGACCTTACCCTGCATATCGACCACGATTAAGTTGCTGGCGGTGACTTCGTCAAACATCATGCCAAAGGGGTTAATCAAAAACCGCGGCTCGCCGTCACCGGGCAGGCGCACGGAGAAGTGGGTATACAGCGTGTCTTCCCAGCCGAAGAGCGCCGCCAGACGATAGGCGGCGGCCAACTGCTGGCGTAGTTCCCGTTCAGTTGCCATTTATTGCACTCCCATAAATTCACGAATGCGGGTGAGGGACGGATCGGCGGCATCGCTGCGAATGCGCTGCGGCGGCATATCGCTCTGCACGACGCCGTTTTCCATCATCACCACCCGGTCAGAAATTGATAAGGCGAAGTCCATCTCGTGGGTCACGATAATCATCGTCATGCCTTCGCGGGCGAGGGACTGAATGACCTTCAGCACTTCGCCAACCAGTTCAGGGTCCAGCGCCGACGTGGGTTCATCAAACAGCATGATGTCCGGTTTCAGCGCCAGGGCGCGGGCGATGGCCACGCGCTGCTGCTGGCCGCCGGAGAGTTGATACGGGTACTTTTCGGCGTGCGCCAGCAGACCGACGCGATCCAGCAGCCACAGCGCCTGCTCTCTGGCGGCGGCGCGGTCGAGCAGCTTGTGATAGAGCGGGGCGAGCATCACGTTATCCAGCACCGTGCGGTGGGGAAACAGGTTGAAGCCCTGGAACACCATGCCGATGCGGCGTACGCCCGCGCGCATTTGCTGTTTATCAACAATGGAGGCGCCCTTCAGGTAATCCTCGCCGTAAAGAATGATCTCGCCGCCGTCGATGCTTTCAAGGGCGTTAATGGTGCGGATCAGGGTGGTTTTGCCGGAGCCGGACGGGCCGATGATACTGATTACCTCGCCGTTTTCCACTTTCAGGTCGATGCCTTTCAGTACGTGGTGCTGGCCCCAGGATTTTTCGATGGCGTGCAGATCCAGCGCCGGCGGGTTGCCGCTGGCGGCCTGCGCTTTTTGCGTCTGTACCGGCGGCTTCAGGTTCAGGCGCAGGGTTTCGCATTCACGCTCGTTGAGCGTTTGCGGGCGCTTACGCTGAATATCCAGCAGGTTTTCCAGCGCCCGGAACAGCCAGCTAAACACCGTGACGACCATAACGTAGTAAATGGCGACCGCCAGCAGCGTCTCCATGACGAGAAAATTCTGCGCGTACAGGCGCTGGCCGGTCAGCAGCAGCTCCGGCAGCGAAATAACCGACAGAATCGAGCTGAGCTTGATGATGGTGATGTATTCGTTAATCAGCGTGGGCAGGGAAATACGAAACGCCTGCGGGATAATAATTAAGCGCTGAATCCCGATAAAGCTAAAGCTTAAGGCATGCCCGGCTTCGCTTTGCCCCCTGGCGACCGAAAGCAGGCCGCCGCGATGGATTTCCGCCATGTAGGCCGCTTCGGTCACCGTCATCGAGACCAGCCCGGCAATAAACGGAACGCCGAGCAGCGGTTGGGTGGCCGGAAACAGCTGCGGCAGGTTATAGACAAAGACCAGCAGGACCATCAGCGGTACGCTGCGGAAAAACCAAATATAGAGTTCGACGGGAACCTTCAGCCAGCGCGGGCCGGAGAGCTTCGCGCAGGCTAAAAGAAAACCTAATATCAGGCCAATAAACCAGGACAATGAACTGACGACAACCACGGTGACACACGCCTGCCAGAATGCCCCAACGCTAAATAATGAAAAAAAGTATCCCCAATCGAACTCCATACCGACTCCCGTTTAATTATTGTATTAATTGATGCTTTCTAAGTTGTATTTCTTGATGATGGCGTCATATTTGCCGTTGGCTTTAAGGGTGGCTAACGTTGATTTAATGGCCTCGGCCAGCTCGGTGTTGCCTTTGGCGACGTAAATTCCCAGCGGCAGCGGATAGACCAGACGGTTCGAGCTAATGGCCAGGCGGCCGCGGCTTTTCTCGACGATAATTTGCGCCGCCGGGGCGATTTCTAACTGGGCGTTGATATTTTTCGACAGCAGGGCCTGGGAGGCTTCCGGCGCGGTCGGGAATTCCTGGATACTAATGGCCGGTTTGCCGTTTTTCAGGCAGTACTCGTCGGAGTGCGTTTTCAGGCTGGAAACCCAGGCGGTACCCGCCTGCAGACCTACCTTCACGCCGCACAGTTCGTCTTCCGTTTTTGGCTGAATGGCGCTGCTTTTCAGCGCAATAATGGACGCGCCGGAGAGGGCGTAAGGGATGGCGTCCGCCTGCTTCTGGCGCTCGGGCGTCACGTACATCCCGGAGATCACCGCATCGTATTTTTTACCGATACCTAAGATCAGGCTGGTGAATTTTGTGTCGATAAGCTGCGGTTTGGCCTTCAGCTGTTCGGCGATCAGCGCCGCGAACTCCGGGTCGATGCCGACAATATTGTTATTGCTGTCATAGGATTCAAAAGGCGGATAGGTCACCTCCATCCCGACTTTAAAGACGCCCTCGGTCAGCAGCTCAGCGGCCTGAGCCAGCGGGGAAAAACAAGCGGTGACGGCGATGGATAAAGCCACACGGCGCGAGATTTTTTTTAGCGTTTTGTTCATCATTTATCCTCACGGGTTATTTACGGTTTTTTGCTGTGCTTGTTTTTTCAGATGGCCAAAGGTGTTAGTGCCGCGGGCGCGTTCGGGGAGCTGGAGCTCGCCTCGGGTGACTTTCTCGCGCAGGTAGCGATAGGTCTGTAACGCCTGGCTCCACATATGCTCACCAATGCTCAGTTCTTGATATTCGCTGGCTTCGCCTGCCTCAAGGAAGCCCGGCAGCGGGCGAATCAGCGTGTGGTAGTCGCAGGCGAAAAACAGCGGGAAGGAGTAGCGTTCCTGCGGCACCTTGCGTACGCGGTGTGCGGTTGCAACAAATGTGCCAGCGCTCAGGACTTCCAGCATGTCGCCGATATTAATCACGAAAGCCTCTTCTCCGGCCGCGTTCTTCAGCGGCGGGGCGTCGATCCAGTCGCTATCTTCATTCAGCACTTCAAGACCCGGCTGGTCGGCGAGCAGCAGGGTGAAGCATTCATAGTCGGTGTGTGCACCAATACCGGGAACATCTTCGGCGCTGGCGTCAAAGGGGTAGTGGATCAGACGCAGCTTTGACGGCGGGCAGGTAACCATCGACCTGAAATAGCCCTCCGGCAGGCCAAGGGCGAGAGCGAAGGCGTCAAACAGGCGATGCCCAAGGGCGAAAACCGCGTCATAGTAGGCCAGCACGCGGGATTGAAATTCCGGCACGTCCGGCCACTCGTTGGCGCCAATCAGCGGCGTTTTCGCCACGACGAACGGGTGGTCGTCGGCGGCCTGAAAGCCGATATCAAACGCCTCTTTGTGATCCGGCTTGCCGGAGCCGTAAATCTCTTCCCCTTCGGGAACGTAGCCCTTATGGCTTTTCGACTGTCCGATGTAGTACGCCATCTTGCGCTCCATCGGCAGGGCGAAAATCTCTTTGGCCGCCGCGCGGATCCCGGCAATCAGTTCGGGCGCGATGCCGTGGCCGGTAACGTAGAAAAAGCCGACTTCGCGGGCCGCCTGGCCGATGGCGTCGGCCACCGCCTGGCGTCGGACGAGATCGTCGCAGGCCAGGTCGCTGATATCGATGGTCGGTAATTCAGTAAACGAACTTTTTGCAGCGGTCATTTATTCCGTTCCTTATTCAGTTTGCGAGGTGAATTCAACAAAATGCTGCTGTTCACGCTGGGCCATCCAGGCGTTCAGCGACCACAGGTCGGCGACCGGAACGTTGGTAAACGGCAGGTGATGCAGGTAGCCATCGGGGCCAAATTCCGGCGTAAGCGTGGTGTGCTGGTAGCCGCGCCGGCGCTGCGATTGCCAGATCTGTTCCCAGAAGCGCTGCTGAAACCGCAGGGCCGCCCGATATTCCGGCGCGGCGGGGTGCGGCACCTGCGGCCCCTGGTCGTACCCGGCGCGGGCCTGAATATGGTGGACCCGTTCGATAAAGGCGCTGAAGTCATCGCAGGGGTCATCCAGCAGGCGTTCGCTTACCACGATCCAGTGGCTGATATCGGCGGTAAAGCGCAGCTGCGGCAGCTGTTGAATTATCTCCAGCGTCAGCCACGGGCTATACAGCGACGTGGCGCGATGGGTTTCAAAGCTGCAGAACAGCTCATATTCGGCGGCGAGCTCATGCGCTTTGCCGAGAAAATCCACCTGCTGCGCCAGCGGCCAGCGGTCGTTACCGGCCAGCAGATTGACGAAGCGCGGATTAAGCGCTTTTGCCGCCGCAAAACGTTCTTTTAAGCGCTCCAGATGCTGCGCGGGCGTCTCGGCCTGGGCCGGAATAACGCCGCCGCCGCTGAACACAATGGCGATATACTCAAGCGCGGACGCTTCGATGCGTTGGGCCAGCGTCCGCTGCTCTTCTGGCGTCAGCGGAACCCGCGCTTCAATGCCGCAGCAGCCGACACTCCGGAGTTCGCTGACCGTTTGCTGCCACGGGGTGGTGACGCCCCACAGCGTGCGAAAGACGTTAAGCTGCATGGTTTTTCCTCTATGGATATTTCACGCCCGGGAGAACGCAGAGCATTTCATACAGCAGGTTGGCGGCCAACTGGGACGTGTTGCCGCTGACGTCATAGGGGGGCGAGACCTCGACCAGGTCGCAGCCAATCAGGTTCAGGCCGCGGCAGCCGCGCACGATTTCCAGCGCCTGAATCGATGTCAGTCCGCCCACTTCCGGGGTTCCGGTGCCGGGGGCCCAGATCGGGTCGAGGCTATCAATATCGAAGCTGAGATAAACCGGGCCAGCCCCCATTTGCTGGCGCACTTCGGCCATTAGCGGGGTCAAAGATTTGTGCCAGCACTGCTCGGCCTGAACCAGACGAAAACCGCGATCGACGCCCCACTGGAAGTCACCTGCGGCGTAGCCCTGCGCGCGCTGGCCAATCTGCACGACGCGTTTAAGATCCAGCAGCCCCTCTTCGACGGCGCGGCGGAAGGTGGTGCCGTGGGCAATCTTTTCGCCGAACATCTCATCGTTGGTATCGGTGTGGGCATCGACGTGAATCAGCCCAACCGGACCGTGCTTTTTGGTCAGCGCGCGCAGGATCGGCAGGGTAATGGTGTGATCGCCCCCCAGCGTCAGGGGGATAAGCGGAAAACTATTTAAACCGGTGTAGTAATCCTCGATAATCTGCACCGATTTGAGCAGGTTGTAGGTATTGATAGGTACATCACCGATATCTGCCACCGACAGTGAATCAAAAGGCGCGGCGCCGGTGGCCATGTTGTACGGGCGAATCATTACCGATTCGGTACGAATATAGCGCGGTCCGTAGCGCGTTCCGGAACGCTGTGAGGTTCCGATATCCAGCGGGATGCCGACAAACGCTGCATCAAGTCCCTGTAAATCTTCGATAAATGGCAGGCGCATCATTGTGGCGCGGCCACCAAAACGCGGCATCTCGTTGCCACCCTGCGGTTGATGAAAGACGTTATCCATTTCAGCTCCTGAATCTGACAAACAAAACTCAACAGCAGGGATAGTGCGAAAGATGTGCTGGACTTTAAATCGTCTGCCGCAAATACTTAGTTCATTTATTAGTGAACTAAGACGCCATGCTTAACGACGCGACGCTTAACATTCGACAGCTCCAGGTTTTTGAGGCGGTGGCCCGTCTTGAGAGCTATGGCCGGGCCCAGCAGGAGCTGGGGATTTCCGTTTCCGCGATCAGCAATGCGATGTCGCAGCTGGAAGGCCAGCTTGGCTTTAGCCTGTGTCAGCGCGGGCGCGGCGGCTTTGCGTTGACCGAAAAAGGGCAGCATTTTTTACAGCAGGCGATCCGCGTGCTGAGCGAACTGAATGAACTGGAGCGCCAGTCGGCGCTGCTGAAAGGCGAGCATAGCGGCACGATTTGTATCTCAACGCTTGATTCCATCGAGACGGAAACCGCGCTGTCGCTGCCGGTCGTGCTGCGCAGCTTTAGCGATAAGTTTCCTAATGTGCATATCAAGCTGATTATCCGTACCCCGGCGGAACAGCTTAACGGCGTATTGAATAACCATATCGATCTCGCCATCGGCAGCTACAACTCGCGGGTGCATAACATCATCAGCGAACCGCTCTATCGCGAGCAGCACTGGCTCTACTGCAGCGACCTGCATCCCATGTTCTTCAGTCGACAGCTCGATAAAGAGCTGATCAGCCAGTGTCCGCTGGTGACGCGCAGCTACTGGAATACCAGCGATCTGCGGCGGCGCGGGTTCAGCAAGGGCAGCGCGACCGTTGAAACCGTCGATGCGCAGCTGCTGCTCATCCTCTCCGGGAAATACATCGGCTACCTTCCCGAGCACTACGCCTGGCCGTGGATTAAGGAGAATCGCCTGCGCGTACTGCTGCCCAATGAGTTTGGCTTTCAATCTCCCTTCTCGGCGATATGTAAGCGCGGGCGCAGCAACGAACCCTACCTGAAGGAGTTTCGCAATCTACTCAAGAAGAATACGGTGGCCAGACCGAAGTGGAGCGAATGAGATTCGTATTGAATGAGTAACAGCTTATGCCTGATTAGAATTGTAAAAAGACCGCTCAATATCAGGCATATAAAAGGTAATGTGCCATTAATCATATGTGGCTAAGAAAAAGCTTAGATAAAAATATCGTCCTGCACCTGGATAATTCCCATTCCCGACCTGGTTAAAAAATGACCTTTTTGTGTGTTTTTTCTGAATTAATGTTAAATCCAACGCCTGACGTTGTTTGTTAAAATTTTTTCTGCTGCAATCGACAAATATATTTTTGACGTATTTTTTTTCTAATGGATGGGAAGATGATAAGAAATAGCTTATTGGCATTGGTGTGCATTTCTGTAGGTTTATTACAGGGGTGTACTAATGGTAAAAAACCGCAGAGCGCACTCATAAAAAAAGATGTCATTCAAAATGAACAGCCCGCGCAGGTTCCTGCTTTACAGCAGTGTATCCAGGATGCCGACGCTTTAGTTAAGCTCGATAAAAAGTTTCAGCAGGACTCAAACGAGCTATATGGTTTAATCAATGACGCTAAGTTTTATGCTTCTGTTTCAGACCAAACCTCCGCCAGCGTAAAATCAACGATTACACCGCTTTTTGAATACAAGATAAACGATAAGTGTAATAGCATTTCGCAGAAATTAATTAAAGAGTTTGAAAGCCGGGCAAGAAAAGCTGAACTCAAGGATGGGCTGGCCAGATGATGGACGCTAAGGGGAAACTGAATATATGCAATCTACGAGGTCCTGCGATTGTATTTGCTCTTTTTACCCTTATTGTTGTGTTTCCTGCTCGTGCTGAGCCGGGAGACTTCCTTGATAATATATCGAAACTCGAAATAAACAATCCGCCGGCCTCAGGCGCCGCCAGCGGGGAGTCGGTCTCGTCTAAGCAAAATAACGATAGCCCTGATAAAAAAACGCCTCAGAAGCAGGACGTCGTCAGAAAAAAAAGTCATCAGAATAAAACAGAGAGTACGATTAACGCTCTGCGGAAACAGAATGCGGAGCTGAGCGCTGCCGCCAAAGCGGCGGAGAAAAAGCACGCTGAAACGACGCGCGAACTGTCGGCGCAGATCGCCGCGCTGAAGGCTCAGAGTGAACAGCGTGTACAGAAAGAGAGCGGCGAAACTACCGCCGTGAGCGCGCTGAGCAAAAAGAACGCCGAGCTGGCCGCCGCTGCCGAAGCGGCGCAGAAAAAACTGGATGAGACCACCCGCTCGCTGACGGCGCAGATCGCCGCATTGACGGCACAGCGTGCACAGAACGAAAGCGGGCAGACCACCGCGCTTGATGCGCTGAGCAAAAAGAACGCCGAGCTGGCCGCCGCTGTCGAAGCGGCGCAGAAAAAACTGGATGAGGCCACCCGCACGCTGTCGGTGCAGATTGCCGCGCTGAAAACGCAGAAGGAGCAGAGTGAGAACCTGCAGAAATCGACGATCGATACGCTGACGGGAAAGAATCTGGAACTGCGCGCCGCTGCCGAATCTGCACAGAAAAAGCAGGATGAGACAACCCGCGCGCTGTCGGCGCAGATTGCCGCGCTGAACAAGCAGCGCGTGGAGAGAGAAGGTCAGCAGAAAACCGCGCTTGATGCGCTGACCAAAAAGAACGCCGAGCTGGCCGCCGCCGCCGAAGCGGCGCAGAAAAAGCAGGATGAGACCATCCGCGCGCTGTCGGCGCAGATCGCCATGCTGAACAAGCAGCGCGCGGAAAGAGAAGGCCAGCAGAAAACCGCGCTTGATGCGCTGACCAAAAAGAACGCCGAGCTGAACGCCGCCGCCGCAACCGCGCAGAAAGAATATGATGTTTCAGTCGCTGCTTTAAACGATAAAAATAAAAAATTACAGTCTACGCTCGATAGCCTGGCCATCAAGCAAAGTGATTTAAGCCTTGCGGATAAAAGTCATAAAAATGCCTATGCGCTCGGCGTTTTCTACCTTACCCAGGCGCTATCCGATGTGAATAAAATGGCCGACAATAATGTCAAGCTGGCGCCTTCAGCGTTGGTTTCCGGGTTTAACGACGCTTATAATAAAAAAATTAAAATTAAAGAAAATGAAATAGAAAGTATCGTTAACATGCTTAACGAACAACTATCGTCTAAGTACGTCGATATTGAAAAAAGAATCATGGCAAAAATCAAAAATAAAAAATATGAGATTTTGCCTAATGGCGTATATTTTGTGGTTGATAAAAAAGGAAAGGAGCCGTACAAGTCGAATGAGACTTTGTCTATGAATATCCTTGAGAAGAAGCTTGATGGTACGCCGATACTCAATACGATGAATTCAAAGATGGTTTACGATAAGCAAATCGATCCGCTAATGGCCAAAGTATTATCATCCGGATTAAAAGGGGGAACGGTCACGCTATATGGACAGGCCGGCTCGCTGTATAGCAGCACGCCTGCGGACCTGAACCCGGATACCTTAATCTCCATTACCTTCGAACTCATTCCCTGAGCGATCAATCGCGGCTCCCCGCCGACTTGCGTATCCGCAAAGCCATCGCCCGCATACCTGGGGGGCAGTCAGATGTCCGGGACGGACATCATGGCTGCAACTATCGCCTGGCGGGCAGAATATTGCCCATCGCGCTTTCAACCGATCGCTTCCGGCAGCAGTCAATCCAGCTGCATGAGGTTTGACTCAAAGGCGGTGACGCCCGAGGCCTCCCCGGCGTAATGCGCCGCTTCGTCATACGGGGCGAGGTGTGAAAAGCAGCATATTACCATTCTCAACGAGTATGAAGACGGAACTGCGATCCTGTCCCTGTTGCTTTCCCAATGAATCCTGACTTGATATCTGCCGGATATTATTTGTGAATTTTATATTAATCTTGCCAGTCATTAATTATAACCATATTAATACTCAGAGCTGGGCGGCTTACAGCCTGTAAACCATAAAAAATAATTTCTTTCACACTTCGCTATTCGCGATTTTTTCAGTGTCAGGAGTGATCTTTATTTCCGCTGCACATTGATTTGCATCAATCAACTCTGACTATTCAGATATGAATTTAATTCATATTCCTCTGCCAGGTATACACTCAGCCTTTATTGTAAGCAAAAGGTTGTTATTACATACCAGCTTTGTTTGTCTGATGCGTTTCATTTTTACATTTGCCTTAAGGTGTCTGAGGAAAGTCTTATAATGGACTTTGGGGCCGGCAGGTTGATATTTTTTGGCGCTTTGCTCTACTATATCCTGGTCATCACACGCCGTTATGTTTAACTCATTATTCCTCACGGGAAGGGACCGCTATGGCTGATACGTTCCAGAATGAGGTGCCCAGGGCACGCATTTTCAGAAAAGAGTTCGAAAATATCCTGAAAGACCCGGCGCTAACGCAGGAATTACGCGACGAAATCAGCGCGCTGGCTCCGAAATAAACGGCGTGCGTTATTTAATAGATTAACCGGGAATATGCTGGACGCGCAGGTGGCTGATTCTGTGGCCCGAACGGCGCTGGCAGCCGGCCCGGCGCTGACCGGAGAGGAGATGTACTGATGGCCAATGTTTATACTCTGATTTCAGTCTGTCAGGCCGCTGCTGATGCGCTGGCGGTACAAACGCAACAACGTCTGCTGTTGTGGAATAACTGGCTGCAGCCGCTGTCAGCCGATAAACCCGCGGGGTACGATCCCGGCTACGATGATGATTTCCAGCAGATGCGCGAAGAGGTGAACAAGATCACCGGTGCGGATAGCGATCTGATTTGTAGGTTGGCCGAAAAACTGCTCACCACCGTGACCAAAGATATTCGCGTTGCCTCATATTACGCGTGGGCGCGGCTGCACCGGGATGGCGAAAGCGGTCTGGCGGACGGACTGGAACTGCTGGCCGGGCTGATGCAGGGTTTTGGCGAGCAGCTGCACCCGCTGCGGGAGCGCAGCCGAAGGGCCGCATTTGACTGGCTCGCCGGACAGCGGATGCTTGACAGCCTGTCGCTGTACCCCGAGGCCGGCAGTACTGATGCCTTGCGTATCAGCGGCGCATTATTGCTGATGGAGCAGGCGCAGGAGGGGACTGTCCCCGATGCGCTGTGCGGCGTCCTCGAGACCCGTCTGTTGAAGTCGGGCGGGCCGGATGCCGTCGTGCCGCAGAATGTCAGCGATGTTTCGCCCTCTCAGGCAAACAACTATACGCCGGCGCTGAGCCCTATCACCTCCGGCCAGGAACTGCTGACGCAGGCGCGTATCCTGGCGAAATATCTCGGTGACCAGCCGGAGGGTTGGCTGGCCGCTCACCATCTGATGAAAAGCATCCGCCACGACACGCTATATCAGCTGCCGCCGCTATCAGCAGAAGGCAGAACCCGTATTGAACCGCCGAAGCCGGACCAGCGGGCATTGCTGAAGCGGTTGTATCTCCAGCAGAGTTGGACAGAACTGCTGGAACAGGCTGACGGGATGTTTTCTCGTGGCGCGAATCATCTGTGGCTGGACCTGCAGTGGTATATCCACCAGGCTCTGCTGAAGGCTGGGCGGGAAGCGGAAGCCGCTATTATTCAGAATGACCTGAAAGGGCTGCTGACCCGGCTGACGGGGCTGGAAGGACTGGCATTTAACGACGGCACGCCGTTTGCCGATGAGGTCACACTGAACTGGATACAACAGCAGGTGCTGGAGAACGCCGCAGGCTGGCGGGATGATACTGCCGCCAGCGCCGCTACCGCATCCGGCGATGACGATATTCTGCTGCTGGAGCCGGAGGCCCTCGCGGTTGCCGACAGCGACGGCCCGGAGGCGGCGCTGGCCTGGCTGCAGAACCGCCCGGGTATCACCAGCGTGCGCAGCCGCTGGCTGCTGCGCCTGCTGATGGCGCGTATTGCCGAGCAGACCGGCAAAAATGAGCTGGCGCAACACCTGCTGGCGGAACTGAGCGCGGATGCTGCCGGAATTCCGCTGGCACAATGGGAGACAGGTCTGCTGTTCGAAGTCAAAGCCCGCCACCTCAGGCTGCTACGCCTGAAGGCCGGGCGCAGTGAAACCGACAAAAACCGCCTGCAGTCTGCTATGGACCGCCTGCTTGCCGAGCTGATTGCCATCGATCCCGCCCGTGCCGCAGTGCTGTGCGCTTAATCTGTTTACGAAAAATAAGGTGGCGGGAGCGGCGATGAAAAAAAAGAGAATGCCGCTCAGCGCATATCTCACAACGTATTAAAAGTTAACGGGGGCGATAACGTGTCGGCCAGAGAACGTTTTTTTAAGAAAGTGCAGCAGAACTCCGATAGCACACCGCCCGGCAATAAATCCGCTGAGGCGGAAATTCAGGCATTCCGCCGCCGGATGGATGCGCTGGTGCAGCAAATCAGCCAGTGGTTTGCGGGGTCCGGCATTGAGGTCATTCTATCAACAAAGCATATTCATGATCTGAGCACGATCGGCTATAGCCTGAACAGCGGTATATGCCGTTATGACATCACCACAATCCGGCTACAGAACGGCGATCGTCACGTCAGCATAGTACCTGAACAGCTCTGTCGAGGTGTGGAAACGGGCTGCATGACAATGCGGGTTAATGCCCCCGGAATCACTCAGCTGTTTTACCTGAGCATGGCGCCGGAAACGGGCTGGTTTATCCGCCGAGAACATCAGAGCGAAAAAGAGAATGTCATCATGACGGAAGAACTTTTTTTCCATGCCGTTGATTGCCTTGCCTGAATAGTCGCAGCGGTTTCTCATATTGTGCAGGCAACCGTTGCCTGACCCATTACAGATATTCGGGCTGTCTGCTCTGAAGGCTTCATGCTTGTGCTTTCAGCCGCAATGAGCCTCTTAATGAGTTTTACCATTTTAGGACCCGCGTTTTTTGGGCTCTTTTCTCCTGGAGCCCAAAAAGGCACCACAAGGCTGCGGTCCTCAGTCATTCCCGCCAGACCGATACAGACACAAAAAAGCCCGCAGGGCTTGTGCCATGCGGGCTTTCAGGACTTCATCGGATGACTCTGGTAATCACCGATGGAGAATTTTGGGCTGGCGTCCCTGTAACTTGTGCTTTAATATATTGATTTATATAGTTATTTTATGTTTGTTTTCAATTGAGGGTTCAATTATGGAACCATTAAGCGAAACTGCTGAACGTTTGACGTCAAACTATGCCAAAAGATAACACATCAGCCAGTTCAGCTACCAACTCGAAGTTGAACTCATATCATCCGTGTCAGCTTTTCTTCCTTTAGCCAGCCGAATGCGTTAGCGTCATTGAAACAGTTTCTCATGGTCATTGATGGAGAAGGTATGAAGGATAGGATCGTCGAAATACTACAATACACCCTGAAAAAAGATTCTGGATCTGACTTTCATCAGATCATGCATGAAGTCAGTGTTCCACTTCATACCCGGAACGGTATCGATGTGGTTGCGTACGGAAACTCTCTGCACGATGCTGACAGCTACTACCTCATACTTGCTTTTGAAAGTGCAGAACAGATGAAAAGCGTTCTTGATGATTTCTATGCGAGTGCGGGTTGGCGCAGTGGCCCACGAGAAGCAATCATCAGTCGAATTGAAGTAAGTCTTAAGTCAGTATTGACGCTTCCGCAAATTGCTGTGAATGAGTTGAGGAAAAAATGACAAGAACAGAAATAGTAAAGGCAGTGACTAAATGGTTCGACGTTGACAAGTATAATGTGCTGAACGAGCTGACGGTTGAACAGATATACATAGAAGTAGAAAGACGTGTTCTTGCTTACAATCTGCTCACCCAATACGATTCGCTTAAACCCCAACTTAAAGCTCTTGTTGATGATCATGAGCAGAAGATACAGTCCGGGCAAGTCCTCTTTAATGAGGACGCTAAAATTGACAAGCCAGAAGAAATCCTTTCATCAAGCTACATAGCAAATCCACTGACTATTGCTGGTGCGAAAGATGTTATTGGGGCTGTTGATATGGTGAATAGACTTATTGGCCCGCAAGAAGAGGCTAAGAGGTCAAGGCAGCTTTCGCAATACCTTAATCAAGCGGGCATCAGTAAAGATGTCATGTTTGTTGAAATTCATCTCTCAGAGGCTTCTACAGAAGACATCATTGAGCATCTGAAAACGATGATACCGCGATGGAAGAAGGAGCTTAAGGTGAGGCCCCATGAAGAAAGAGGTTATCGTTTTGGGGTCGGTACGATCAAAAAAGTTATGAAATATAATCTTATACCGATGTTTGATCTCATGTTCTGGGAGAAACAGAACAACACCAAAATTGGTATAGCGCTGCTGACGAGGCTGCTTTACCCTCATCTGATTAGTGAAAATAACCGCAGTGAAGGCATGGTAAAAGATACTGATTATCCTTTGGCTGTAGGTTTTATGACCAACCAGAGCTACATCAAATCGTTGGGCGATTTTATAGTTAAATACGACTCTGACAGGGATTGGAAAGTGTGGAGTTTCATCAACTACTACTTACCCGAAGACGAGCAAGAAGAACAAGAAAAGTAAAAAGCAAAAAATGGGGAACTTCACTCCGGCTGAACTTCCCCGAAACTCATCAAAACTCACTTTAGTGTTAAAATCTCTCTCCTGAACCCCCCTAGTTAGCTCCTAGAAAAAATACGATAATTATCTCCATCGAGAACAACGTGAAGGAGATAAAGATGAATACTAATGTAGTATCAAACAATAAAAGACTTATTCGTTTACCAGAAGTATTAAATCGTACTGGTTTATGTAAAGCGTGGATTTATCGTTTGATTAGTCGTAATGAATTCCCATCGCCAATAAAACTTGGTGAAAGAGCAATAGCATTCTTAGAGAGTGATATAGATAAGTGGATTGATGAAAAGATTACTTTATCACGTAATAAAGTAGCATAAAAATCAAAATAATAATGGTTTCGGTAGATGGTTAGTCTATTAACTAAAAATATAAACGTGGGAGGTCATATGTAAACACAATCGAACTTATCATCATAATAAAACGAAAAAATAATCTGCTCTCAAAATAATGCATGAAAATGCAGGGGGCTATACATTCAAAAAAAAATAAGGAGTAACCATATGAATACTGAAGAACTAAATAACATTAAGGACTCATCGACTAAAGCTTTTACTGCTATGGCGAAGAATCTTTATATCACAGGAATACGTATATATAAAGAACAAGAAGAGCATGAGATATTGGCAGCCATAATGTTAGATAGCAACAGAACGGAGTCATATATTTTGCATGTTAAAGAATATCTGGCAAAACGCTTTGATGAACATATGGAAGAAGCTGGTAAAAGAGAAAGACTTATCTATGTTGATATGGATAAAGTTATGTTTGAAATGAGATATGTGCATACTAAAGCATTACTTTTTAGCATGAGTTAATAATAGCATATTCGGCCCTGAAAGGGGCTAATAAAAAACAATGAATTAAATAAGCATTTAACTATGAGGGTATATATATGTCTAAAGAAAGTATTGTTAGTAATAAATCAACTGAACTGTTCTATGACCTTGTTTGTAGGTCGTTTACAGCAAGTTGGGAGATGTTCATGGAAGTCAATGGTGATGGGGACGCAAATGATTATCTGGATGACCCCGGTTTCATGAGTCTATTTAATATTTATGTTATTGACCATATTCAGAATAACTTTGAGAGATTCACAGCCCAAGAAGGAAACAGTGGCGATATTCATGAAGTTAACTTTGAACAAGTCGCTGCCATGTTAGCAGGATATTCAGAAAGCTTTAGAAAGTGATGTTCAATCTTGCCCCGCAAGGGGCTAACCAAAAATATAAGAGGAAAATATAAATGACAAATAAAATATCTGTCACAGTAAGTATGTTGTGCGAAGAAACCCCTGAAGTAATGAATACTATTCAAGAACGTTTTGAAGTGTATGTTGCCATTACTGGATATTCAGTAGAAGAAATCATGGATGACCACAAATTGCTTGACGAGTTAAATCGATTTATTAATAACGAACTAGTTAATGATTTAGGGTTGGAATATGGTTCCGTTATCATCAATATCGGTTATAACAACTAATTATTTTTACTAACTATTAACATAATGAAAGGATTGAAGATGAAAGAGATTATATTTAATAAAAGAGAAAAAGAAAAAAACGAACTTATTGCTAACATCTTACAAGGATACTGTGATGAGATATATTCTATTTATGAAAAACATCCTGAAACAGCAATCGATATCTTGAATGGTGGGTTTCTTTCGGGCGTCATATATGATATTTTGATAACTCGTGAGATGAAGAAATACTCTATCAAAAATGATATATCTGATATCAATAGAAGAGATTTAAAAACCACAATATTATATTGGCATCAAGAACACATCATTGAACTTGTTATGAGAAATCTAAAGCAGGATAAAAATCAAGATCCTATTTATTGGAAGCTAAAGTTCACAGTGATCTGATATTAAAATATTATGAATATTCCCTCGTACAGAGGGAAATAATCCTGTAAAGAATCGGAGATAACCAACATGATTGATGAATTCCATGTTATGTATATGTACAAAAAAATTCAAGCTGAAGCGGCTACTACCGACATAAAAACATTAGAACAGTTTTTGAAGAAGTTCCGCCAAGTTGTTGCGGAACGCCGGGAAGAATACTATCGAGAGATTGGTGAGAAAAAAGCACGTAAGTTAAAAATGAAAAAGATCCTCAAATTGATGGAGAAGGATAGGATATCACCAGAGGATCTCATTGACTGGCAGTAGCCAGTCACTATGTTGCTTCTTCGCTTATATATTAAACATCATCATAAGCTGGCTCTGCTGTTTTAGGATACGGCAGCGTCAGTGCTGGATCTGTTTCTTTGTTAGAACAGCTATCAGATGTTTTTGGTGGCTCAGATGTAGTCGTTCCCTCTGTAGGTTGATTGTCAGAATCATTTGTTTGATTAAATGTATAAACATTATCAAATACTGGTTCATTATTAGCGTTAAATCCCTGTGCCTTTTTAACATTAGGGCGTTGTTTGGCATTGATAGAATGCGCTTGTCCCTTAAGAAATATGTTGGAGTTCATAAAGAGATCTCCATCTTTATCAATAATGATCCCTTTCTTTTTGAGCTTTTTAAAGACAAGAGACATATTTGATTTTTTAATATCTAAGTCGCGGCATAGCTTTGCTTGCGATATATGAAAGCAGTTTCCAAATTCCATGATGTTTAAAATCCTTGCGATAACCTTCAACTCATTCTTGGAAATATCAAGTTCTGCGAGTTGCTGGAAGTTTTTTGTGAACATATGGACATAATCAACATCTTTTTTAATAGATTTAATGTTTTCTTTTCTCGAATAGATATTGGTAGTGTCTTTATGTGTGCTGTGATAATGTTCGAATATCTGCACTTTCTGTTCATTAGTGAAAAGATGATCATCAATATACTGTGTTAGCTGAAAGGGGGATAAACTGCTAAGGGATTGAAAATCTATTTGTGTCATTGTATTTTTCCTTTTGTTATTGTTTTTATTAATACATAACAGATTAAACACTATGGTCAATAACAAAGTCAAAAATAAATGGAAAAAGTTTTAATATAGTGGAAAACCATCCACAGAACAGGATAAATCGAAGCCGTTATTGATTCGTGACTGGAATAAGTTTACTGAGAGTGGAATGCTCGCCAGTTTTAAAAAAGAATTAGTTTCAGTGCGAAACTATGGTTATGATTTTCGCTAACTACAGTTGTAGCTTCCTATAACCCGAGTTATAGATATCAATAACCATAGTTATAGGAATCTATAACCTTTTTTCTGTAATCTATTGTTTTATATGAAAAGTAATAGCTGTAATATAGTAATAAGTTTAATATAGTAAAAGGGGATATGTGCCTGTTGAACGGCACCTGCGGTTTTATGAATGACGTTAGAGTTTTCAGTAATGAAAATTAATGGCATTAAAATTTTTCTTAATTGTTATATTCAGAAAAGTTTTCTATAAAGTTTATTAGTGCCTTATGAAAATGGCACTAGCGGCATTATCTGTTTTATTTTTCCTATTATGTTATTACAGCGAAGTGATTGTTTTCTACAATCACGAACCGCTGCTTTTATTGTGAGAATACAATTAATTTTTCTTTTACTTTATATACGTCTTCGACGCGATCTTTTTTGGATAAATCCATCATTAACAGGGATGAACCCTATTCCAGCAATGTGATTGTTTTGGACAATCACTAAGCGCTGCCTCTTTAAATATTTTTTTCTATACGTTTAAGAGCAAATGCTATATTTTATAGCAGTAATGCCATGTAAAAAATAAGATCAATTTTATAACTGGATGATAAAGCGATCTAAACCGATCTTTTCATCTTTACTAGAAATATTGAAACTACCTTATAAAGAAAAAATATTAATGTCGGAGTCAGGGCGTAGCCGTGCGTCAGCACATGAGCTTCAGCTCACAGATGGTGGTGATTTTCAAAAAAAAGATGTTAGTGAAATAGAAAGAAATGCTTCACAATGAAAATAAATATTGCACTCAAAAAAAAACTAATCATTTAAAATGTTGAAACCCTGTATGGCGATTATAAAAACCGCCCGGTTTCTTTTAATCCTATTAAGTATTATCTCTTACTTCTTGCAAAATTAAATTAAGAAATAACCGGCCTGTAGCCCTTACGGCATAAGGCTTAGAACGAAAATATACGACTGACCGTACAGTCAGTATTCCAGACTCTATAGTTAGTATTCCTGACTGCACAGTGAGCTTTCCTGACTTTGCAGTCAGTTTCTATGTCATTTTTAACTTAAAAACGACAGCGCTTTAAAGTATCGTCACTGGAATATTTGCGATATTTAAAATATTTTCGCAAAAAAATATGCAAAAAAACTTGATATCTATTTTGTGCATGGTATTTAATTTATTATAAATAAAATAACAAGAGGTAATAACATGATGAATGAAATAGATGTTGACTTGGATTTAGGCTTAAATCCCTTTTGCTTTGAAACAGAACTAAAGATTGAAACAAGAAAGAAAAATCTGACCGTTTCAAGAGGCACAGAACTTATCGAAAAGAAAGATACAGGTAAAAGCTACTTCGCCAATATCGTGCATACGCAAGAGGTCGATAAAGAAGAGTTCATTAAACTCTATACCTCTCAGATAAAAGCATACTTTGATCTCACGAAAACAGCATACAAAGTGTTTTTCATATTTTTACGAATATATCAGGATGCGATAGGCAAAGATCATTTCTACCTGAGCTGTAAAAAGGCAATGTCTCTTGCGGAAAAGATAGATCACTTTGTCTTGTCTGAATCTATCTTTTACAGAGGGATCAAAGAACTCATTGAGAAACGTATTATTGCTAAAACCAATGAGAAAAACTGGTATTTCATAAACCCTGCTATTGTCTTCAACGGTGATCGTGCTCGCTTTGTTTCAGAGATTATAAAAAAGAAAGAAGCAATGGAAGAACAACCCGAAAGTATAGTTGTCAATGGCGGCGGCAATAGCACACTTAAAGATAAAAACAGGTCAATTGAAGCAGTTATAAAAAAAGTTAATAACCAAGATGACATAGATTTGTTAATCGCAAGATTGCAGGCTAAAAAGTCTCAAGGGTTAGTGAAGAATGAAAGTATAAATAAAATCCCTTCTGTAGAGAACACAAATCTTGTGCCACCAGAAGAACCGTTAGATTGGGATAATATTTAGTGATCCATTAACGCGACTTCTCTGAACTTTTTATACACATATATTCATATTTTAAACGTTGGGATGTGGAAGATGAAATCCTTATTAAATTAAAAGAAGCCAGATAAACTGGCCTCTTCAGAGTATTGTAATAAATTTTTTGGAGTAATCATTTATTTACTTTTAAACAGTAATCAAAAATAAAGTCATTGTCAAATTAAATTATCGTTCTCTTGATTAATTCTATTTTATTTAATATATATTAATAAGGCATTGTATTTCTATTTAATCAGAAGAAGAAAATATGGTGAATGAAATGTAATAAATCAAAGGAGTATCAAATGTATAAACTTAATAAAAAGAAATGGCGAACAAATGTCTGTGTCCGCATTTTAAAAATAATCCTTCCTGCAACAATGTTAATTTCAGCAACCACAGCTCGCGCAGAAGTCTGTAGCCCGGATGTCAGCTCATCATTAAAACAAGCGCAATTTAACGCTATGAAGCAGGATGCGGCTCAGTTAGAGCCGGTAGCGAAGAATTTCATGGATAACATCAATCAGTCGCTTGAGACGATTGGCTGTACGGACGCATGGCCCACCGGAAACCTCGGCATTAATCTCCCCTCTGTGGATTCAATAATTAAAAAAACGAAGGAAGCAGCAATAAGTAAAGCCTGTTCGATTGCGAGAGAAAAAGTCAGTCAACTGACCGGAAGTATATCCGAAAGCATTTCTATTGATATGCCCGTGATTGGGAATATCGCAAATGGAAGTGTTTCTACAGGAACTGGCTCTTCATCTGGATCGGGAGCAACAGTCAACGGAACCGATGTCTGGAGCAGCATCAGTAATTCAATGAAGTAAGAGGCAAAGGAATGTAATGATGATGAATATAAAGAAAAAAGAAGTATCGATATTATTAGCAATATTAGCTTGCCTGTTATTAACTCAGTCAGCTTATGCCGCCGATTTATTTACCGTCCCGGAGACAGACAAATCAAAGCTGTGGTTTCTGGATATCTTATTCCCGGAGAATTTAGCGGAAAGCCCCTTAGCCAGCACAATGACGATCCTTAACAGCGCTGTTTTACTGGTTGGTGGTATTTTAGCTGCCTACACGCTGATTGCCGGAACCATGTCAACGGCACATGACGGAGAAATGCTGGGTAAGAAATGGTCTTCCATGTGGTTGCCCGTAAGAACTGCATTAGGCACGGCAATGATACTCCCGGCAGCAGGTGGTTTCTGTGCCGCTCAGGTTATGGTGCTGTGGATGATTAATCAGGGAGTCGGTCTGGCAGATACCGTCTGGAATACCTATGCATCCAACCCCTCAGATGGAGCAGTTATCACAACATCAGCGTCTTATCAGGAACTTGACCGTATAGCGAAAACTGCGTTTATCAATAACGTCTGTATGTTGAAGGCAAGTGAGTTATGGAAGAAATCAGCGGCAGCCGATCCCTTCCCGCACGTCACGCCTGCGTTTGAAATGACGCCAGAGAAAGGTGCCTATTTATACACATACAGTTATGGAGCCAGCAATGCCGGTAATGATATGAATAAAAATTTACTGGTATCCAAGGCTGCATGTGGAAGCATCACGCTTACAGACCCCAAGGCCAAAGCTTCTTATGACGAACAGGCTAAAGCTCAGGCAACCATCGCTGCTGGGGGCATGTATATGGCTTATATGCCACAGGACATAAAGACAAATATTTCAGATGTTATTGAGGCACACAATGCTGCATTCATCGGCCTTGATAATAGTATGAAAACGCTGGCTGAACAGTATGTGGCCGATAATAATATTGATATTCAGACCGGAATAAACAGCGCAACAGCCTCATATGTATCCATTATTGATACTGCAGTACGAACAGTTTTCTCCACTGGCGACCAGTGGGATGATTTCAAAGAGAATGTCCAGAAAGACGGATGGTTTATGGCTGGCGCATGGAGTATGAAACTGATCCGTGTGCAGGATGCGATTAATGGAGCAGCTCATAATCTTCCTGTAGCTGGACAAGCAACAATGGAATACGGCGATATATTCGATAACAGTCTGAACGCGATTATGGCAAAAGTAGCTCAGGATATGGCGAAATCAACGACAGCTTCAAGATATGCGAATGGTATTGATGCGCAAAGCCGAACAGAAGCCAATACCAGTGGTAAAAGTGGCGCAGGTCCTAAAACGGATGATGCCGGGAAAATTGTTTCCTCTCTTCAGAGTGAAGCCAATAAGAGCATTTCTGGTGCAATGGCGGGTTTTCTCAGCTCCAGCGTTATCAATGGCAGAAAACAAGGGAAAATTGTTTCGTTTTCAACCGACACAACTGCTGCCAATTTACAGGCGATAAACCCATTATTAGCCGTTAAAGGGCTTGGGGATACGATCAGTGCCGCTGGCTGGACGTTATTAGGAAGTTCTGCGGTTGTTGGCGCAGGTCTTGGTGCATGGACTTCATGGACTGCAAGCTGGGTATCGGGTGCATTTGGCGCTATGGGGATTGTCATGCCACTGGTTATCCCTTTATGGATAGCTGGTGATACCTTAGCCGTCGTTATTCCTATGTTGCCTTACGTCATGTGGTTTGGTGTTTGCGTCGGCTGGATGATCCTGTGCCTTGAAGCAATGGTCGCAGCACCATTATGGGTAATAACACATTTACATCCAGACGGTGATGGCGTAGTGGGTCGTGGTGGCGCTGGTTATGGTCTGGTTTTATCGTTAACCATGCGACCAGCGCTAATGATAACAGGATTGATAGCAGCCTATACGATGCTCCCTATCCTTGGTGGGATCGTCAATGAAACATTCTCCGGCGCGTTTGGCATGATGTCAGCCAATGCCGGGATAGGTATCATCGAGTCACTGGCTCTCATTGCTGTTTATATTGCGATGATGTTCACGGTAGTGAAGAAATCACTTTCACTGATTCACATCATCCCTGATGAAATTATGAAGTGGCTTGGTGTTCATGGTGGTCAGAGCATGTCGGGTTACGCACAGTCGGCATCAAAAGGTGTTGAAGGTGCTATGTTTACCAAAACCGTGTTGGATCAGGTTTCTCACACCTCAAATGCGATGGGTAATCAGCTCAGGAATGCGCAAATCAACAAAGACCGTGAACAGCAACGTGAGCTTCAACAACAGCAACAGGCTAAACAGGGGAAAGCACAGGCAGCTAATAAAGCCAATGATACGGGATCTGCATTCAGAACTCATATGAGTAATGCTGGCCCACTGGATCAGCAGGATGAATATCAGTCTCTTGAAAGTGCTAACTCGGCTTATAATGCGGCTGAGGCAGCAGATGCTGTTGGTGATACAGCAGGCGCTGCAGGTTATATGAATGTAGCCCAAAAGGCTGCTAACAGAGCGGTATCGTTTGGTGAACATAACAGACCGTTGCTGCCTATAAACCTTCAAGCCCAAGCTTCACCAATTGAAAGCTTTACGGCTCCAGATAAAGGGAATGGTGGTGGATCTTCCGGTGGTAGTTCATCACCCACTGAAAGTAATGACAGATAATGTGATATAAAAAGAGGGCTTTCGTCCTCTTTGGTATTTTTTATTAAATCAGCATATTTTACAAAATATTATTTTACACTACTGCGAATTTTTGACAAATGATTGTGTCTCTGCGTGAACCATGAAAATGTTTCAACTATTTCTTTTTTTCTGTTCATAAGTTATACTAAAAGATAAGTGGTCTATGGAGGGTATTATGAAAACTTTACCTAATGAAAATGTAGCAGAAATCAAGCGCATGATACAAGAATCGCGCACGGCTGGCTTTACGCGCTTGAGTGGTTCTAGTAAAGCGGAACGCAAAGCAAATTTTATGCTCAGTTTGGGGCTTGATGAGCAAGGGAACCCGATCAAGGAAGAACGAATTGTTAACCGTAAAGCACATATCGTACGTTAGTAAATCAAATCTTTTCAACGTTAATAGTCAGTTTTTTGGCTACACCCCCGCGAAAGTTGCCCCTTTCTCAGATGAATTGTTCAAATTATTAGATATGTGGGAAACGCAGGGGTTTGTTGAGATTTATGATAATGATGCTGATCGTAAATGGGGAAGGTTAAAATCATCCGCATACGATGGGCAAGGGCATCCAATCCCTGCATATGCCTATCTTTATCATGGAAGAGTGCAAGATGACTCTACAGCCACGACAGCAGAAGAACGAAAGTTGAAACAGGATCCTCTCATTGTCGTATCTTTTCAGCCGGAACCAACAGATCCTCTAGCTCCTCCCGTATTAGTTGCTGAGTTTGTTTTAAAACATGACCAATATATTGGTCGTATAGGTCTCGGTAAAGCTAAAAAAAATGTAGATGGTATTCGCAGTGGTGTTAGGAAACGTACTGATTTATCCTCTGGGAAGTTTACAAAAATATGAAGTTTATATTCATATCAAAATAATGATAGTTCGAAAACAAACATATACTCAACTCTTCTAAAAATAAAACACGTATTTTATGTTAGATGGAAATATTTATACAATATACTCAATAAGTATATTTATTGCATTTCTATCATAACAAAATACATTGCAACTATTTTTGTTTACGTTAATCAAAGGGTCTGTCTTATATTTCATAATTTAATTGACAGTTTATTGTTAATTTAATAATTAAAAGGAGTTGAACTAATTTATAAGGAGTAATGAATGAAACCAAGTATTCATGGAATTAATAAAGGGTATGTGCCTTTTAAAATCAGAAGCATAGTAGCTACATCCATCTGCTGCTTTTCGATCTTATATGCAAATAGTTCCTTTGCTGTCTGGCCCGTCACAGAAGAGGTTTTGACACCTTATCTTATGGGGGCTTCACCCCAATCTATGGGCAATGGAATAATTGAAACATTAGTTTCAATGAACGACAAGCTGGCACAAGCAACCATAACAGCAAATGAGAATCAGAAGAATGCTGTTGTCAGTAATGCCAGTCAGGCAATCCAAGAACAGCGTATGAAATATATCTTAAACAGAATACCTGATGCCAACGCCTGTGAAGAAGTCACGAGCGCAGGTGGTCGTGGTTCAGCAGGATCCAATACAAGCTCAGCGAAAGAGGCTTTATCTGAAAACAGCGTTAAGATGTTTACACAAGCAAATACCGGAATAAATGAGGCCAAGAAAAACATCATGGGCAGAGTATCAATAAATGTTTGCTCTGAAGATGATGTGAAATATAACAGAGGTGGATGCAATACTATAGGGCAGTATCCTGATAAAGATAAGTCGGCATCAAGCCTAATTACACCACCATTATCTAAATCCGATGCATTGTCTAATAAGGTTTCGAATCAGTCCTATTCTGTTGAGCAGATTGAGGTTGCTGAAGCGGCAAAAAGAAATCTTATCGGGAACTTGCCCGTTGAACCATTGAAGAACAAAGGATTAGAAGACACAAATGAAGGTCGAGAATATTTATCTGCCTTTTCGAGCTTTGTCTCCAGAAGCACTGCTGGAACAAACGCCATTGATTCCGTACTGGCAATGAAAAAAGCAAGTAATGTATCAGTGAACTCCAGAGGAGCCAAAATAGGATCCACATTAGGCTCTACGCAGGGAGCAAACCTTGCTTGGTCAGATGCTTCCGTAAAAAACAAGTATGCGACCTTATTTCCCGGCACAACATTCCCGGATAATCCTTCAGAGTGGGAAATGTTAAGATATGAGATCTATTCACGCTATGCAGATACAACAGGCGCTGACGCTTGGCAGGTAAAAATCAGTAGTGCTGATGAAAAAGAAACTGCGCATGAGCAGGCAAGAATGCAGGCACTTGATTTAAGATTACAAATGCTTCAAATCGAAAGAATAGAAGACACAAATATTTTGCTTGCGGCTCTGTTAGGACAACAACTGCAACCGGTTGATAAGCAAATGCTGAATAATTTAAAAACAAATGCGACAAGAGCGACTCAGGCAACAAAATAATTGAAGTCATTAAAAAAACCGCCAGCGCTGGGCCAGCGGATTTGGTAGACTTGGTATGAAGATTATTTGATCTCGAAATCTTCCAGCGCCTTACCGGCTTCGAGCGCAGCAGCGATAGCACGAGGAGTTCGGCCCTGACCTGTCCATGTCTTTTCAGAACCATCGGTATCGATGTATTTATACTTAGCTGGACGTGGGGCGCGTTTCGCTCCGGTCTTGGAAGAAGATGAGTTAACAGTTGAAAGCAACTCTGCCGGGTCTATGCCATCTTCCAGTAACTTCTGACGGAATGCTTCCAGCTTGGCCTGTTTCTCTTCCTGCTGCTTTAGAAATGAGGCCTCTTCTTCACGACGTTCTTCTACAACGATAGTGAGTTTTTCTAACATCTCTTCCAAGGTTTCGAGTGTCAGTTCACGAGCCTGAGCACGGAGAGTACGAATATTGTTGATGATCTTTAAAGCATCAGACATGCGATTTCCCTAATGTTTGTGGTAAAGAATACAAGCAATAACATCATAGTTTTAATCGTTCCTGTGCACAAAATCAATACATTATATGGTATAGACGTTAGTTCCATCCTGAGTTCAAATTTTTTATTTGGGTTTGTGATTATCTTTAGCCGAGCGTGTTTCTTCAGATGATATATTATCAATGCGATTTTTAAATTTTCTTGAAAATCTGTTTTTCTCAATGCATTTTTTCTCAGCCTCTTCCTGATTATTAATGTAGTATTCGATTGTATTGCCATTATCCAAGTCATAAATGACAGAAATCAAGATATTAATATTTTCATCTCTACTGTCATGTGTAATGTCAAACTTAGATATTAGCTTTGATACAACAACATAATTTGGATGCAAAATAGTTGTCATGGTGAGTATTCCATAAAATGGATGATTACTATTTAGACGTGTCTATAGGAGACACAACGAATAGTATCTTATAGGAAAAAATTATAAATCATGAAGAAGCCAAAGCTCTTTTTATGGTTTCTTTTTTAGCTCGCGTTGCGGATAAGGAAACGCCAAAACACTTTCACCTATATTGTTTTTAGATACGGCATTCCACCATTTTTCGCGATATTCTGGATGATTACAGTAGTCTCGCTGCCGTTGAATTTCATCAAGAATATGGTCTTTTTGGTCAGGCCATTCTTCTTGCAATCTGTTTATCGTTCTGTAGAAAATATTCGACTGCATCATTATTTTGAAGAAGTTAAGCCTAAACCCTTCCAGACGTTGCTCGTAATCAGCGACAACCTTCTTATGGCTATTGATTGTGTTATTCAACTGCATCTGTATTCTACTAACCCTGTCATTAGCCATAGACGCTTCAAACTGCGACTGTTGAGAATCCAGCCTTGCCTCATTTGCCTGTTGGTAAGAGTCTACAATTTCTCTATTACGTTGCGCCGCATTATAATCATAATTCCAAAACGGATTTTTTCCAGACATAAATATACCTCGATATCAATTATTCTATGTGTATATAATTAAACATTAATTTACTAAAAAGCAAATAATTCTATTAATTAATATCATTAGTCAGATATTTATTTTCCTTTTGTTTAATACTTTGTTTATGGGTCAAAGAAAATACGGTTATTAAATACTTCCATCCATTTCTCGCAAATATAATGTGCGTGAGATGGAACCCTGAACGTCCAGACTGGATTTAATACATCATCAGTCATAATACAGATCTCGGCATCATCGGATCTGCAATCAGGCAGCGAGTAGTTGATTTCCCTGATGTTGCTATATGAATATATAAATGTGCTGTTCATATTTTTACGCAATGTCGAAGACATTACGTTTTTCTTTATATTATGGTTAAAGAGAAGAACAGAGCGTTTCAGTAAGTTTATGGTGAAGCCCGTCTGTTCGTATTCGTAAGACAAAGCAGCATCGCTGAACAAGTCAACAAAAGCGATTTTTTGATCTTTTTCGAAGATTTCCATAGAGCTTCGCTCGTTGTTGTTTTCCATGCTCATCCCTCGCTGTTTTACTGCTTTATCTCAGCCCAGCATAGCCGCCAGTAGCTACATACTCAAGGAAAATGATCTGTAAAATCGATCGATAAATTCATATTGATAGTTATTGGCGATTGAAAAAGATTTATCGATCGGTTTTTTAATTGATTTAATCGATCGATATATTGTTTATGATAGTTTATAGCTATCATTTGTTTTGTATCGATCGATTTAAACGATGTGACGAACACTAAAAATAATTCAATTCTATCAATTGATTAGACGATAACTCCTGATCTATAGGTCAGTGCGCCGGGATTGGGGTATACGAATCTGACTAAATCCTTGAGGAATAAAATGAAAGGACATAACTTCTTACCACTGGCGGTCTCTCTGGTGTTTCTTTCTGGCTGCCAGCAGCTCAACGATGGCGTGAACAAAGTTAATGGAGCAATCAGTTCTTCGTTGTCTTCAGTAGGTAAAGCGCTGGGGGGAACTGCCACCACTCAAAGCCTTGGCCCGGTATCGTCTGTATCTGGCCTTGGTGCTGTCTGCAAAGACTATGAAGAAAATGCAATGGCAGCAGAAAAGAAATGGACAGGCAAAAGGATCGCTATCACCAATGCCACTGTTCTGGAAGTTACGAAGGGTAGAAGTGCCAGCGATATGATGACGGGAATGCCCAAATCTAACCCTAACTATTATCTGCTCTTTAAAACAGCTGATACAAGCTACTGCGGCGGGATGGTCTGGCTGGATTACTACTCTGGTATTGATGATGCAGTTCTTACCTATAAGAAAGGCCAGAAAGTAAGCGTCACCGGAACTGTAAACAATTACGAAGTCCGTGGATTCGCTACCGTCAATAATGCCGATATGCCAGTTCGTCTGGTTGTTCTGAGAAACGGTACGATTAACTATTAACTCTGGGATAACACGATGCGTAAATTTTTACTCGTGGCAGGTCTTGCTGCTCTTTTATCGGGATGCGGTGAAAAAGGCGATTTTGAGAAAGCGATTAACGCGAAAATATCACAATCAAAGCTGTGCTACTCACTGCAGGACAATGACATTGTGTTCAATAAAGGTTTCCCCATCCGGGTTAATCACGGCTATCGTTCTGCTGGATACAGTGCCAGTGATGAAATCTTAAAAGGTCTGGCTAATCAGGGACTGCTTGATGTTTCGCAGCAACCTAACGGCTTTAGCAGCGTTGATGTTCTGGAAGTAACAGACAAAGGCCAAGAGGTTGAGTTTTGGGATCGTAAAGATGGTGCCTGTGTTGGTCATCGGGCAGTTGCTGAGGTTAAAAGCTGGACTGAACCGAGTGAGGGTAATGGCGTTAAAATGACGCAAGTGACCTATACGTGGAAACTGGATGGCGTGCCGGGCTGGGTTGATAAAAATGCCTTCTCTAGCATGAAAGGAATGTCAGAGCCAGAAGAGACCAAAATTGTTCTGGTGAAAACCAATAACGGTTGGTCAGCACGCTAATTACAGGAAAAACGCTATGCACTCTGTCTATTGGATGATTTTCATGGGGATGCTGATAAACATACCATCACTGGCCCCGCTTCTGTTTCTGAGGAAGACACAAAAGGATGTGAAGGTATCACTGGCATTCAGACTATTTCAGCTTAACGCTTTCTTGGTGCTGTCATTAGTGATGCTGTCGCAGAACATCACACAAAAATACGGGCTGTTTCCAGTATGGCTGGTGTTAGCTGCAATAGTGCTGTTTGCGGTCACGCTAGTACCAACGGTAAAATTCGTGCGTAAGCATTTGACTGTCGGGAAAAGTCGGGCTGTTATACTCTCATCATTCCTGATTGTCTATGCTGTCAGGTTTCATGGCGTGTTTTCAGATTTGAATGGAAGTGGATATACGATTAACGGCTATAACACAGTATGGACATTTTTCTTCCTGTTTGCCTGTCTACTGGCTTATCTCGGTTGTTCCGGGAATAGAGAAAACTATGATACATATATACCTCCAGCCACTGCGCAGCCTAATGGTAATAAAGCCTATGCTTCCCAATCAGAGATTGATACTGATATTGCTGTGAAAGGATCAAGTATGTTATTCGATCCAAATCTGGATATTGTGGAACAACAGCGTTATCGGGATGCTATTGAAAAGCGGAATAATGATAGCTTGTAAGCTGTTTTAATCTGTAATTTTTAATTGATATAGCCCTGTTTGATACAGGGCTTATTGTATTGAACAATATGTTAAATACATTCAAGGTTGATTATTTTTAAATGATCTTTAAATGTTTTTGACATTTGTTATTTATATAGTATTAAATATAAAATAACAAAGGAGATAATGATGAGAAATAAAAAAGATGATGTTTTATGTGAGATAGCTAAAGCAGCAGAGATCATTGAAGAAAAAACAGGTATTAACAGAGATGATTTTGATAAATATCCTTCAGAAGATCTAATAAAGATACTTGTTGGGATGTTGACGCCATCACAAATATCTTTTTTCAAAGAGAATCTTAAAGGATATGAGTATCCATCTGATGATAAAAATATCAAATGGTTTTGTGATGCTTGGTCATTTTATTTTTATGATAGAGCTGAATAAGATGAATCGTTATCTGATTCACGTATTCTTATATAAATAAATGCAAATATATTCTATCATAGAGGATTTATCTTTTGCATAGATAATAAACATAAATGCTTACCAACGACAAGAAGAGCCTGCGTGAGGTTAACGCCTGTACGGGCTGTATGGAGACTGTTCTGCACGGACCTATCCGCAATTGTATACGTTTGTTGCTATCTTCCTATCCTTTGGTCTATCGGTTCTTATAGGTTTGTCTACAAGGATAGCTGGAGCAACTATTAGCCTACCAATTATAAGTATAGCGGGTTTTGTCCCGGGTAATGCGATTTACTCTTGAAATGTTGCGCTTAGGCGAAGAATGTAATAATTATCACCTGATAGTCGTGTAAATCCAAATTTATATTTAATATGTGATTTTTTTACTGTAGTATTTGATATGTGGTTTAAACTTATATATTAGAATAAATTTTAACAATCATAAGAGAAAATATAATGAAAGAAAAAATGGATTTATTTAGCGAGAGGAAAGGGGCTAAAATGCACAGTAAAGTTTCTTTCCTATTGAAAGATTATTATGAAGAAGAAAGAAAGCTACTAAGTGAAATGTTTGAAGGGTTTGTAGATAGAGATCACAAGATAGTTAATCAATTTCAAGAAACTTTTCATTCCACATTTTGGGAAATATATCTTTATTCATTATTAAAAAAATGTAACTTTGAAATTGATTGGACCCACGAGCACCCTGATTTTATTATCACAGCCCCGGATAAGTTTTATATAGAAGCCGTGACTTCAAACAAAAGATTTAATAAAGAGCATGATTACCGACATGACAGAGGTGGGGTATGGGAAATAACCAAAGGCTATAAAGATCCAGAGGATTATAATTTTTTAATGAGAGAGTCAATATCTCGTAACTATTATAAAATCAGGGATAAAATAAAATGTTATAATGACAAATATAAACAAAACGATTGGTTTGATGAAAATCTTCCATATATTGTTGCTTTAGGATCTTACTGCCAAGAAAATTATGGAAGAGAGTATATTTTTCCTCTGTTAGCCCTTTTATACGGACAATACTATTTACCATCCCAAAGTGGTTTCTCTGAGGGTGATTATGTATATAGATTGGAAGAGGATGGTGCTGATGAAAAAGAGAGGATTCCGCTAGGCATCTTTTATTCAGATGAGTACGCAGATGTATCTGCAATAATTTACTCGTCAACTGTCTCGTTAGGTAAGCTAAGTGCATTATGTTCTTCCAATAAAAAAATTGTTCATGTATGGTACGATGGCGATTCAGAAGAACCTTTTAAAATAACAAGCGACCAAAAGGAAAAATTAACAGATGGATTGTTCGTATTCCATAACCCATTTGCAAAAACTCCATTATCAAAGTCTATTTTTGAATATGAAAATATTTGTCAGTTTTTTGACGGTGAGGATGGAGTTCTAAAATCGAAAAGTCCACATGTGCATTTAGTTGGGAGAGCTGTTTTCGGAACGGAAGATAAGTATCACCCTAAAAACTTGGACAAGTTGCATATAATAAATATGGGAGAGTTAAGTTTAGTCAATCAGCTAAAGGTAGAAGCTGACTATAACTACAATTATTATATTAGAAATTCAGAAAGGTTTATAGTTGAAAAAGTAAAGTCGGAAATGAATGCTCGTAATGAGAAGGTAATTAATAAATCTAAATCTAAATCTAAATCTAAGAAAAATGACATGCAAAAAAAGTCTAGACGAAAAAATAGATAAATATTATATGGCTCCTAAGTTAATAAGTCCTGAAATTACTAAGAGTGATTTTAGGGCTTATTAACTATGAAAACTGTAGATAAATGTGGTTTTGCTCATCTACTATGGTTAGACATTGCGGCCCCTCCTTGTGGCAGTTTCTCTTTTTCATTTACGTAATAGGGAGAATTCCATTCATATTATGTGAATTAACCCAGCTAAAATGCAGTGCAATTATTCTGTTTTAGGTTGACTTTTTCCTTAGTGATTTTTTTTTCATCATGAAACATTTCCATAAAACAGAAGTCGTTAAAAAATCTAAGGGTAATATAATGATGTATTTATCATATATTATAAACCACTGTTTCTTTCAATATGTTTTTTTTGATTTCTAAGTATTCGTAAAACTGTACATTGGAAACCAATCATCATATCTTCAAGATAATGTTGATGATACATAATCACTTTCTTATGGTTGTTATAATCAGCATAGAAAGATACTATCGTAGGTCTAGATTCACCAAGTTGGTTGTACGCTTCTGCATGCATCATTGAATGCTTCATGCTATTGGAAAGTTGATTGATGACTTTCAAAAAACTTATTTTACTTGGATCTTTTTCATAGCATAAATTATCCCCAATGATTACGAGTTCTAAATCAGTCGTTGGGTTATTTGTAGTCCCCAATCTTCCTATCTTATCCTGCTTTATTGTCATGGTTTCGATGTATTCATCGAAATCAGTTAATACATATGTCAACTGAACAAGATTATCTAATACGCCTCGCATATACATAATCATCTCTTCAACTAAAAAATGATATTGATAAAGTGCTGCCGGTTTATCTGCGAAATTTTTTATATAATCTTTGGGGCCACTAATTGGTATTTGAAATGTGTCATAACCTTTAAATATATCGTCATAACATTTGATGGCTTCATTGTATTTCCCTTGAGCCGCTCTTATCTTCTGCTCAATTAAAATGCATACTAATGTAGTATTACAAATCTGAGGGAGGTTAGGATAGACAGGAAAATCTCCACACAAGGATGATAGGGATATGGGAGTATAACTGCCTAATGGCGCACCAGAAACATATGTAACAGTTTCATAGCGAGCTTTCCAAAAATCATCTTTTTCTATAACCCATTTCCCCTTTTTGAAGACAGGGATAAAGCCATCAGCACAAATTAAGAGAGGTGGTTCAATATCTGTACTGTGAGCTGGTAAGCCAATACCTAATGGTGCTTCATACAGATCTTTTTTTAAATAAAATCCATAGAAGGGTTCATAATGATAAATCGTAATGGTGCTCATATTTTTACCTTGCAATGACTGGGTATATATAAGAAGTTTTCAAGCTAATTCAATTTAACAGCAATTTATATGATAACTTCATTTCTTCTATATAGTCCTCTCCAATGGATGGGAAACCGTGTACGAAAAGATCTTCATCTTTGATTTTGAACAGTTTATAAAGATAGCTATCTTCCTTATGTGAGACATGCACAGCAGGAAATGGTCTTCTTTGTATGATTTTTTTGTTTAGTTCGTTATCACCAATAAGGTTGTATTGATCTCCTGTGATGTCTATTGCAATATCATTTATCTCTAACCAATAGTGAGTTATTTTACCATTCTTACCTGTAGCAGCACTTATACCCTTAATTGAAAGATCAGGCCATAACTTCAAAAAATGATAAGAAAGAAGCATCGAAGAAAGTTTACAGCTCATAACTGGAAAACAGTCCATTACAAGACTGGTATTCGATTTGTCACAGATCTCAATCAATTTTCGAAACTTTACAGCTTCATCTTGGATTTCGGTAATAGTTAACAACTTATATCCTTAGTTGGGTAACATGATTTATCTTTACAATATACCTAACTGGCTGCGAATTAAAAAGAATATTTTATTATCGTTCTCTGTAGCCGGGAGGTTTTAGTTTTAATAGATCATTTTTTCTGGATGGCATAGAGGACGTGAGACCCAAACGTTGATTGCTTTCTGGTTGTTCGTTCTTAGGACGGCTTGGGAAACGGGAGATCTCTTCCGTGGTTGAACAATACGTGTCACTGTTAAATCTAGCTCGATTCTCATACTCAGCACGTGGAACATAGATCCCTAGCACCTCATCAAACATGTAGTTTTCAGCAATACGCTTATCATGTTCTTCACTGATACTATCAACTCTAGTTTTGTTTGTTTTAGCCCATATGAATTTATTCCTGATAAAATCAACTATAAGGGCTGTAAAGCGTTTAAAGACATTATCCTGACGTGGAGTAGCCTGTTTCCTTTTAAGGCGTTTAGGGGCGCTTCTTGATGCCCTGTTTGGGTTTTGAAGTATGGATGTTTTCAGAATAGTATTTTTTCCCGAATCAGAAATATTGACTGATGGTTTCTTACCAGCAACGACCTTACTGACTTTTGTTTTATCACGGTAAGATTTAACGCCACGCACACGAGTATGAGGGGCTGGTGCTACCAATACAGGTCTTTGATTCTCATCAGTAGAAGAGCCGGAGTGTGTTTCAGGTAATACGATTTGTTCTGGTTCAGCAAGATGTGTAATCGTAAAGCTTCTGACATCAACTACGATTTCAAGATCAAGTTCACTGAATGTTTTATAGACTTCACCCGCTTCCTGCTTCGCTGCATCACGAACAGCCTGTTCTGCGGCCCTTTGCTCCTGAGCAGCCTTACTACGCCATTTGGCACTGTGGATACGTTTCATTGCAGGACGATTTGTTTCAGCGGCCTTAGCAAGCCATAACGCTTTTTCTTCATTATCTAAAGCTACTGCTGCTTTTTCTAACGCTTCCTCATGCTGGGCCTGAAGGGAACGATGATCAATACGTTCTGACGAACCAGCGGCAGCAAGGTAGCTGTTAGCCATAGCTGACCATGATTCACGCCATAAAACAGACATTTTTCTGTCGTTCCAGCTTCTTTCCTTTTTACCAAAACCTTCTGGGCCTATGGTTTTTAAGGTTAACATAACGTGAGCATGAGGATTATCACTATCAAGATCATGGAAAGCGATGTCAGCAATCATTCCCTTTTCAACAAAATTTCTCTGACAATATTCAAGAACAAGCTTTTTCTTATCATCATTGGTTAACTCGGCAGGAATAGCAACATCGAAATAACGGGCTGTCTGACCGTTATTCTGGCGCTCGACTCTTTCAACTTCATTCCACAATGCTGTAGAGTCTTTTACGATATGTTCTGGAGCATTAACAGGTGCTAATATGAAATGCCCGCATAAATCAGTACGGCGGCTATAATCATAGGTATCACCGGTTCTTTCATCTGATATACGTGTACGAGCATGATAAGCAGCCTTCGCAACAGAAGATCTACCCTCAGAACGTTTCACAATTTTAAAATCAAGATGAAAAATAGCCATACAATAAAAACAACCTCATATAAATTTAAATATCAAACCAAAATATAAATCTCCAATGCGACTATGCTGGTTTTAGTTTTTCGCAAGAAAAACTCTGGGGTTGACGTTGACTTTGTTTTCCAGAGGAAAACGGTTCTGGTTTTAGCCTGCGGCAGCAACCGTCGGTAGACCCCACACACTGCGTAGCAGTGTATAGGTGGGCATTGCTTTATTTTTATATCTCCTAAAGGAGCTAAAAATAATGACAATGTAAAAAGTTTTCTTACTCTTAAATAATAACGCTAGTTTTACAGACTGTGAAATTAACAAGGTAGGAATCGGATAAACGGTTGAGGTAGGGTAATAATATTGGATTTTGGTGTTTAGAACGCGCCCGTAAGGGCAAAAGGAGTGTATTCCCCTCCCGCCGTAATGCGGGAATACTGAATTAAGATAAAATAGTGAAAATAAAAATTACTTTCACGTGTTGCACAATTTACAGGTTAAGAACAGAAATCAGAATCAAAAGATAACAGATGAAATTGTTTTCATTGATTTGATAAAATAAGTAACGGGGAGAGTATCAGGTATTTAACGTTAGTGGTTGCACTCGTCTGTGTTGCAAAATTTTATTTTTGGCTTACTGGTGTGTTGTTTTTAAAATCAAAACACTATTTTTCGGAATAAATCCCATCATTAACAGGGCAAGCCTGTATAGCAACTGATTTTCAGGAACAATCGTCTCGTGCTGCGTAGTTTAATTCAAAATAAAATGTTCGATTTCCTCATGTGGTTTGACCTTTTCCTTTTTTAATTGTATTTGATGTTTTTAAAACTAAAAGGAAAAGTAATTATGAGTACGGATGATAAAAACAGAAAACCAAGAACAGAAAAAACAATTAAGCAAAAAATAGCATCAGCGCAGATGCGTTTGAATCGCCTCAAGAGCAAAGAGAAATCTTTATCTAAAAGCGCTGAGACACGCCTGAAGATCATCCTTGGTGCTGAAGTTGCTAAAGCTGTGGGCTGTAAAGTAGAAGAGGTGGATAAAGAGTTAATCTTAGGACTGATATTACAATCATCGAAAATTAGCATTGAAGATAAAGCAAGATTAAAATTACGAGGAAAAAGGTTTCTTGAGGATATAATTGGACGGCAGAAATAGGGGAATGATTGTCATTATTCTATTATCAATAATCATTTTACGATTACAAAAGGGCCTTACTGGCCCTTTTGTAATTTTTTCTAAACGCGAGAGTATCTAAAATACCCTTTTATATGGCGAGCTAGATATCCTCCAATCGAGTCTGAAGAAATCAAATCAGAGTATATATTTTCAGGGATATCAAAATATTGATATATCGCACCATTATTAAATTCAATCTCAAGGATGGAATCATTAGCATCATAACCAACGCTACGAATGTTACTTGAAACTACTGGTTGTCGATCCATAATTTCCTCTATAATTTTACTTTACTTATTCGTGGGCTTTGTGATCTCCAAGCCTCGATGACTTCGGCATAATTTGGTTCTTTTTCTGGTAATATATTCCAGCCACCGGGGGTCATTGATTCATCCTGTGGGAGGATATCATATACAACAGGGTCTTGACTATCAGGTCTGCGGTCCTTTGGTGGAGGTATTACTAATGTCCTCATCGGTAACTTTACGGCCTCTCCTAATACAATGCATTCTCCTGTTCTAAGAATAGGAAGCATGCTTGTTAATCCATCAAGATTATCTGACATTGCTGAAGTTATATGGCTTCGATCAGAAGCATTGTTAAGGCGAAGGGCAAAAAAAGTGCCACATTGTGAAAGTATGGTCGGATCGATTTCTGATGGGCGCTGAGTTACTACCATTGTTCCTATCCCATACTTTCTTCCTTCTTTTACAATTCTTTGTACCATACGTGACGCGATACTGTTATCTTGACTATTTAAATAATTATGAGCTTCTTCCATGACTATTAATAAAGGTCGGTGCCTACCACCTTGAGATAAGTTTCTTGCCCAGAATAAAGCTTCATATAATATTCTTAATACAGCACCTATAATGGTTTTCAATATATCTGATGGAACACCAGATAAATCTAAAATAGTTACAGGTTTGTCTCCAATCCATCCTTTAAGAAGCTGGTCTAAGTCTTTACTGATATCACCATGTATTGATGGTGTCCATTCACCCGGTTTAAAAATGAAGTCATACCTTGGAATTCTGAGCTTTGAACCTAATGCTTGTAGTTGCTTACCTAAAGGAAGTGGGGATGGTAGGTAATTTATCTTTGTGGCACCAGCTTCATTTGATACATTCTTGAAAATGGGAGGTATGCCCGATAGTGCATTACCTTTCAACTCAGATCCATCATCTAATGTTTCATAAGCCAGTGTTTCAAGTGGTTGTTTTCCTTGAGTTTTAATGTATGTTCCAAAAGTTTCTGTATACAATTGATGCCATAAACTGTGCAAATTGAAAGGTATAGGTGAATCTGCGCTTAAAGTATCCTGATTTGATCCATCTCGAGGTACTCTCTTAAGAGACTCACTTTTTACTTTTTGTATTTTCTCGAGTAATATATTACGTTCTTTTTCTGAGTCTATCCCACCAAAACATACTTCTGAAAGTTCATCAAAATTAAGGGCCCAATAGGGTATATATAATTCATTTTCACCCACAATAGGGTTGGGGTCTGCATTGACCTTAAATATATTCGCCCTATCTTTTAAGCATCTACCATATTCTCCATGCAGATCGAGCATAATTATTCTTGCGGAAGGGTATTTATTATTGTCAGATAAAGCTGTTATCAAACTTGCTACAGTTGTAGATTTTCCTGAACCAGTAGTCCCTACTACAGCAGAATGTCTGGTTATAAGCTTATTAATATCAATAAGAGCCGGTATTGAGTCTGCATTTGATATATGTCCTACTTTAACAAAATATCCTTCGTTCGGTTGTCCATATATTTGTTTTAATTCTTTTTCCGATACTAGATGGACGTTATCACCGATCGTTGGATATTGTGATAATCCTCTTTGAAATGTTCCATTTCTTTGTGCTTCTCCTATAAGTTGTATGCGGAGCCATCTGTTATCCACTGATGTATTTTCGTCAGGTTCTAATGGTGATGCACTAGCTCCAACTTGGCTGATAATTCCATATAAGTTATTAAATCCGATTGGTATTCTAACAAAACTACCTATTTGTCCCGCCCTATAGCCTTGACCATCAATATAGATGAATCCACTTAAAGAATCCTTGGATAATGAAACACTGACTGTGGTGCCGTTTACATCTTGAACTTTTCCTAAATATGATTCTTTATCAGACATAAAATTAATCCTTCATAGAGCCAATAATTCTTTGTAAGAAACTGGAAAAGTCCTTGAAGTCACCGAAGTTAACATTGGAGTTACAATAAACGCTATCTTCTATTTTTATTTTTTTTATAAATCCAAATATTTCTTTGTCGTCATCATTGTTTTCATTGTAAAACCATTTCCCATAGTTAGTTCCAATAATAGCAGCATCGTTAGTCCATATATTCAAATTATGTTGATTTTTAGCTAATCGGTAAGCTTCTGGGTATTTTTCCTTATCATCAGTATAATAATCGCCATACATTAACCCTAAAACCATAGCTGTTGGATTTGACTTTAGTGCACTAACGATAACATCATTTAAGTGACCATCATTAAAGGAATAGCCTGATAATACGAGAAATGATGATTTTTTTCTGATAAATCTATTTAATTGATCCAGTAGGGCTAGATATGGCATTTTCCTACTTTCTTCATATTTCAGGTGTGAGGGATATATTAAGTGTGATGACTCTTTATGGTTGGGGTGAGTTCGATATACTCTTTTTTGATTACCCACATGTTTTTGACACCAATTGATTGAGCCATGTATTTTCCAAAGCCTTGACCAATGTTTAGGGATGAGGTTATCCTCCAAGGCTCTAAGATCAAAGAATGGATTGTTAGCACCAACGAAACCGTCAAAGTATGGTATTTCCATTTCTTCAAGTGATTGCTCCATTAAAAGATCGTAATTTGTTGTGAAAATTTCCACAGCAATCTTGCGATCTATTGAGCGTATCCATTTAGCCAAATTATGATATGGTGTTTCTGAATTTGGTAGGCTCACGTTGATTTTTTTTGCTATTTTTTCACATATTGTTATTTCAAGAATCGAAAGCTGTTCTTCAGTTAACCCTCTAACTTCACCACCTTTAGACACTGATACAAGTGCTCGCAAAAAGCTAAGGATATCTTCTATATTATTTTTATTTTTCTCTGCTTTCTCCAATTCCGATATAAGTTTTGCGTATTGCTCATTATCATTTAATTCAGAATGAATATATTTCGTAAGATTAACTACATCTGGTATTAATGGCCACTGGCCTTCAGGCATATCAACTGACAACGGGCATCCTGCTGATAGGAAAAAGCCGATAGCCTCGTTATCTTGAGATAATGATTGTCTTAAGTATTTTATATGACGGATAGGATCGTGTGTAGTATTCATAGAACACCTTCAACAGTATGTTTCGTGTACTATATAATAAGACTTTCAAGGTAACATTTTCTCAAAGAACCATCTATAGTACATTATGATTTTCAAGAGGTTGGTCAATTTATTAAATGAACATGACTTACTAGTGCGTCGTCATGTATTGAATGAAAATCATTATCATTCGATTCTAACACATTTGTAACCAAAGTTGCGCATGATAGGTAATCATTATCATCATTTTCAATCGACTCTGTAACAACAGTGCTTTGATAAGAGAAATTCTGATCACTGTTTTCTATCTCTCTTGTTTCAATAGTAGACATATACATAAAATCGTCATCTCCATTTTCGTTTACTTTTGTTATCATTGTTCCTGCATTAATCGAATCACTATCATCAGATTCAATTGTGAAAGTTCTTACCGTAGTATCAATAAAATGCTCTAATGACTGGGTTGGTTTTCGATAGGTTTCACTATAAAACATCACATATGGTTTCATTATTAGTCCTATAAATATTGAACGATATAAACTTCAGAGGAATGAAGGGTGTCAGTTTGGTTATTTTCATTAGATGATAATGTTATCAATGTGAAAAAAATAAATCCGATACAAATGGCACGATATAAATGTTTTTCGGCATTTTTTACGATGCCAGCAAAATATCTCACATCATCATTTTTGGCAAACCAATCTCTATAAAATGATTTTGTTAATTCTTTTTTATAAACAGATGTCCTCAACTCTTTAAATGAAGACTGATAAAATGAACTAATCAGCATACCTTTTCTTAAAAATAAGGCTAAATTAACCACCTGAACTGTTATAATTAAAAGTATGTAGTAATAGATTAAAATCAGAACGCTTGAGGAGTATATAGCGGATGTTTTTGTGAATAAATACACTAAAGCGCTTGCAAATGCTAACATTATCGCGGTGTAGTGGGTTATTTTGTTACGTATAACTGACATGCTTTCATTATTTTCTGATATCCGTTGCTTTAAAAATTCCTCTTGTTCCTTCGTTTTTTCCATAGATTGAGCCTCAATGTTTTTTACATATTTTTCAACTTGACTCTCTATGAAATCTGGCGACTTTCTCCCCCATTTTAAGTCGTAATCAAGAATAAAAAGGAAACCAAAGTTTTCCTTTTTAAGTAAATCAGGAGATGATTTTTTAAATGTAAGTATATAATAAATTTTGTTCCCTAAAGGTATTGCTATTAAGGATAGTCGTAAGTTATCAAGAACACATTGCTGCCTTGTTTCTAGCGTGTCGAAATTCTCATCATCCGAAGTATGAAAAAGTAATGAATAATTTAAGAATCTTATTATTAGGTAGATAATGTTATTTATCATTCAAGTATCTCATTATTTCTTTTGAAATGTTAAGCCCGGTTTCGTGTTCGAGCCATACCCATTGACCATTGGCATTCATTTCTAAAAATAACCATTCATTATCAAAAACTATGAAATCAAAACAGCCGAAATTAATTCCAAAGAATTGCATGTAGACCAAACACTTATCTTTTATTTTTTGTGGGATGTTGATTTTGCTATATATTATTTTGTTATCCTTCCTTCTCCAATCAATTTTATTTTCGGATTCAATTTTAACGGGAAAGAATATTTCATTAACGATAGTAATCCTTACTTCGTATTGTTTGTTTGAATATTTCTGAAAATAAGCAGGGCTGAATTTTAGAGTGCTCATGTTTTTGCTTTTATCAAATAAATTTGTTTGTACAATCTCTTTGTGATGTTCATCCTCGACGACTCCGTTAGAAAGAGGTTTAACTATGATATCTTCAGCCAAATGGGATGTTAATAGGTGAGGGCTGTTTGTTAAACAATAATCTGGAGTTGAAAAACCAATCTTATCAGCTATTTTTGCTTGTAATACTTTATTATCTGCTTTTCTAAGAATAGATGGTCGGGACAAACATTTTCCATCAAAAGCTTCAGCAATCCCTTCAACCAAAGAAAAAACTTCTCTATAACAATGGTTATGATATTTTACACCGATTATATCATTAAGATTTTCTGGTGTTGGTTTTCTATAATAAATAGACGAGCAGTTACTTTCAAAAATAACACCATAATGTTGATTTCTTATTTCGAATCCATTCTTTGTATAGGAAACCTGATATTCAGAAAATTTGTCAATATTGAAAACATAAAAGTCATCAACGCATTGTTTTTTAATTATATAATCTATAGTTTTATCAAAGCTTGATGTTATAACTAAAATCATAAAAATATCACTCTTTTTCTTTTATCCTATTACTTTGCTAATTTTTATGCAAAGCATTCCATGCTATCAAATGACAGCCCTCCTTGGTTGTGTGGGCGGGGGGAGGGGGGGCTGGGAGTAGACTCACGGCCTGACCATACAATTGCCGAAACCAGCCTACCGCTGAAGCATCAGGTGACGTTGGTCAAGATGTTTGGCCTTATGGGTATAGCAGCACGAACGATGTTGCTTTCATTATGGCCCATTTGAAGCCCTACATAGTATCTTCTGACCATAAACCTGATTGAATTAAGGCGCTACACGCAAGTGTGCGAAAGCCGCGCCAGTGATGCCCTGCTTCATGCATAGCCCATATTTCACAGGACTTTGTTGATTATAATATGAAGCAGAACAGTTAAACATTGGCAGGGCATTACTCTGACCAATCATCCATCAGTGCTACTCCTTCAGGCCATAACGTCTTAAGGCTATGTGCTGGTTCAGCCTCATATGCCAGCTTGTGAGCCAACACATCACGTTGCTGGTCTGTTGTTTTACCAGCCTCATCGCGAAATGTTTACCTGAATCCATGCTGTATTTTCATTATCACGCCGCTAGAGCCTTAAATTTCTGCGTCTGAACATAATCACCCCACCATTGCATTAGTGTTGCTCGTTCTGCTAGATACTCGGCACGGTTATAAGCGGCTATGATCTCATCTTTCTTCGAGTGAGCAAGAGCCGCCTCGAGAACTTCTGTTCTGAACTTACCAGACTCCTCTGCTGCTGTTCTGGCGATAGACCGCATACCATGAGCTACCAGTTCACCACCGAATCCCATTCTGATTATGGCGGCGTTTGCTGTTTGCTCATGCATATGACTGAGGGGAGCTTTGATGCTGGGGAAAACCCATTCTCTATGACCGCTGATAGGGCGCATGTTTTCAAGTATGCGAAGAGCTTCTTTGCTCAACGGCACTTTGTGAGGACGTTTCATCTTCATGAACTCAGCTGGAATGTTCCAGTATCTGTTCTCTTCATCAATATCGGACCAACGAGCACGAACAGCCTCACCGGGCCTTACCCATGTCAACAATTGCCACTCGATCAGCATACGAGTTTCTAACCGTATAGATGCGTTAGATAAAGCTACCATGAAACGGGGTAGTTCATCGGGTGGTAAGGCTGGCATATTTTGCTTCTTAGGCTTACTGAAACGCTGAGCGAGATTGTCGGCAGGATTGAACTCTATAAGCTCTTCCGTGGCAGCATAGCGAAAGATTTCATTTAGTCTGGAAATGATACGACGTAGAGTTTCGAGAACACCTCGTTGCTCAATTGGGTCAAGATGCTGCTTGAGCATTTTGGGGCGGATCTCTTTGACAGGAACGTCGCCCAAGCCGGGAAAAATGTTCCGTTCAAGACTACGCCATATATCTTTTGCATAGTCTTCCGTTATTTCAGCGGTTTTTATCTTCTCATCTAACCACTTTCGGGCAACAGCTTGTAGCGTATGCTCCGTGGCATCTTTCAGAGCGTTAGTTTTTTCGGTGATGTGGGCTTGAGGGTCAATACCATTAGCAAGCAAAGACAGATATTCATCACGTAAAGCTCTTGCCTTTGCTAATGAGAGGTGAGGGTAGGTTCCCAAGCTCATCTTAGTGCGCTTCTTGGTCACTGGTACTGGATATCTGAGATACCAGTTCTTCTTCCCTCCTTTTGATGAAGGAGCGATTCGTAGCAGTAGCCCATCACCATCGAAGAGATTGATCTCTTTGTCTGCTGGCTTGGTGTTTTTGATTTCAGTGTCTGTGAGTTTTTTAGTCTGCCTTGCCATGTATTGGACCCTCAAATTATTGGACCCAACCGGTGGGTCCATATAAGGGTCCCATAATGCGTAGCTTCTAGCAATTCTCAGTAGACTTCGCTAGACATGAAAAAGGCCGCAACCCTTGCGAGGTGCGGCCTTGATAGTCTTTAGTAGACTTTGTTTTACTAAAAAGTGGTGGAGCTGGCGGGAGTTGAACCCGCGTCCGAAATTCCTACATCCTCGGTACTACATGCTTAGTCTGTCTTTACATTCGCCTGGCACCTGCGGACGGACACGCCACTACCAGACTAGCCTGATTAGTTTTAACGCTTCAACCCCAGGCAGGGCTTCCACGCGATCTCTTTTGGGTTTGACCTCTCTTTGATCCCCGTCTTAAGAGCGGAAGCTAGGGAGAGAGGGCTCAGAGCAGGTTATTAAGCTGCTAAAGCGTAGTTTTCGTCGTTTGCGACTATTTTTTTGCGGCTTTTTACGAGGCCAACCGCCCCTCGGCATGCACCTTGGGTTTCGCAAATCCCGTCGAATCCAGAATCAGCCCCAATGTGTACGGTCAGTATAACAGATTTATGAATGTGCTTACCAGCCCTCGTTTTGAGGATTATGGCGTCAGATTGGGTGAAAAATCAGCATCAACAACGATATAGCATCAGGGCCAGCAAAACTGACCCTGACAGGAAGGGGAATTAACGACCGGCGTGTTTCATAATTCGGGCTTTATCTACCGCCCACTCGCGGTCTTTGATATCGGTACGCTTGTCGTGCTGTTTCTTACCTTTCGCTACGCCGATTTTGACTTTGCACCAGGCATTCTTCCAGTACAGCGAAAGAGCAACCACGGTGTAACCTTCGCGGTTGATGCGCCCGTACAGGGTATCCAGTTCGCGCTGGTTGAGCAGAAGCTTACGGGTACGCGTCGGGTCGCAAACGTAATGAGTGGAAGCAACGGCCATTGGCGTAAAGTTGGCGCCAAACAGATAGGCTTCGCCATCTTTTAAAATGACATAGCTATCGCCAATGTTGGCTTTACCTGCGCGGAGAGATTTTACTTCCCATCCCTGCAGGGCAAGACCAGCCTCGTATTCATCTTCGATAAAGTATTCATGACGAGCGCGTTTATTCAGCGCAATGGTGGCTGATCCAGGTTTGTGGGCTTTTTTCTTAGTCATAGTATCCTGAAGTCATCGTCTTAAAACAGTCGTACCTCAATCTTCCCGCGAGGCGTAATGGGCTATCTTAGCACGAGTTGCGGTACAGCGTTTTTTTTAGCAGCAGATAAATGATATTATTTACACCGTGTTTATATGTGGAACCTGCTATGCCTCAGATTAGCCGTACCGCCCTGGTGCCGTTCAGTGCGGAACAGATGTACCAACTGGTAAATGATGTGAAGTCCTACCCTGATTTTCTGCCGGGCTGCACCGGTAGCCGGGTTCTGGAGCTCGGTCCGACGCAAATGACCGCGGCGGTTGACGTCTCCAAAGCGGGTATCAGCAAGACCTTCACAACGCGAAATACGCTGACCAGTAACCAAAGTATTCTGATGAGTCTGGTCGATGGTCCGTTCAAAAAGCTGATTGGCGGCTGGAAGTTTATTCCCTTAAGCCCGGAAGCGTGCAAAATTGAGTTCCATCTCGATTTTGAATTCACTAATAAGCTGATTGAAATGGCCTTTGGTCGCATTTTCAAAGAGCTGGCCATGAATATGGTGCAGGCGTTCACGACCCGCGCTAAAGAGGTCTACAGTGTCGGCTAAAATCGTGGTTGAAGTGGCCTACGCATTGCCGGAAAAGCAGTATCTGCAAAGCGTTAAGCTGGAGGAGGGCGCGACGGTCGAACAGGCGATCGTGGCCAGCGGCCTTCTGGCGCTGCGTGATGATATCGATCTGACGAAGAACAAAGTGGGGATTTATAGCCGCCCGGCTAAGCTTCACGATCGGGTCCACGATGGCGATCGGGTAGAAATCTATCGGCCGCTGATTGCTGACCCAAAAGAGCTGCGCCGCCAGCGGGCAGAGAAAAGCGCCGGAAAGTAACCGTTTCGCACGAAGATGCAGATATAAAAAAAGCGCTCATTGAGCGCTTTTTGCGTATTGATAGCTTTACTCCGCCGTCAGGGCAGGTTTGTTATCAATGTTGGTCAGCACACCGCTGCTGTTGAAGGTCAGGGTAAGCGTCTGCTGGGTAACTTTCTCATGCCCAGGCTGCTGACGGAAAACGTAGAACCAGGTATTGGTGCCAAACGGATCCGACATCATCGGGGTACCAAGAGCATAGGCAACCTGTTGTTGCGTCATGCCGACGCGGATTTTTGCTACATCGGTTGGTGCCAGATAGTTACCTTGGTTGATGTCAGGACGGTAAACCACTCGTTCCAGAGTGGAACAGCCTGCGGTCAACATAAGAAGAACCGCTGCGGCAGCAGTCAGCATTTTACAGCGCATAGTGATTTGATTCCTTTTTGGGCCCGAGCAGTACGTGGCTCATCTGTAATATGCCGATGATAATAGACCTTTGCCCGGTTGGGAACCTTCGGCTGCAGGTCTGTCGGCAATTTGCTGTTCACTATGACTCTGTGAAAATCAAAAAGTTTACGCGGCGAGCAACTCTTTCGCGTTTGCCAGGGTGTTACGAGTGACTTCACTACCGCCCAGCAGTCGGGCCAGTTCCTGCAAACGAGCGCGTTTATCCAGAGGGTGCATATGCGTCTCGGTCATTTCACCGTCGGTTTCCTTGCAGACGAAGAAATGGTGATGTCCGCAACCGGCAACCTGCGGTAAGTGGGTAACGCACATCACCTGGGTTGATTCACCCAATTGACGCAGCAGCTTACCGACGACCGCCGCCGTAGGGCCGCTGATGCCGACGTCCACTTCATCGAAAATCAGCGCCGGAGTTTCCATCTTACGCGCGGTGATGACCTGAATCGCCAGCGCAATACGAGACAGCTCGCCGCCGGAGGCAACTTTAGCAATCGGCTGCAGCGGTTGACCCGGGTTAGTGGTGACGCGGAATTCGATATGGTCTGCGCCTTCAGCCGTAAGATGGCGCTCATCAAACGCGACATCAATGGAGAACACCCCATGCGGCATCGAAAGTGAGTGCATACTCTCCGTAATGAGCTGAGTCAGCTCATCGGCGCTATTTTGGCGTAAGGCATGCAGCTGTTTCGCTGTATCCAGCGCCAGCTGATGATGCTCCACAACCCTCTGGCTGAGTGATTCCAGAGAACCCGCGCTATCATCCAGCATACGCTGTTCTTCCAGCAGTGACTGGTAAAGGTCAGGAAGCTCTTCGGGCGTAATTTGATGCTTCCGCGCGAGGGCAATTTGCCGGGAGATACGCTGTTCCAGCTCAAACAGGCGGTTCGGATCGAGATCGAGTCGGTCATGATAATGGCGCAGTTCGTCCGTGGCTTCGCTAAGCTGAATAGACGCTTCTTCGAGCATATCGAGTACCCCGGAGAGCTTACTGTCCATACCAACCAGCTCGCTGACCAGCTGCTTCGCGGCGTAGAGTTGGCTTTGCAGGTTGGATTCTTCGCCGTCTGCCAGCACCGTCAGCGCATGCTGGCAGGTAGTCAGCAGCTGACCGCTGTTAGCAAGGCGTTTGTACTCTTCATCAATTTGCTCAAATTCGCCCGCCAGCGGGTTGAACTCATTTAGCTCTTTTAATTGATATTGCAGCAGGTCTGCACGCGCTGCGCGCTCCTGGCTTTGCTGCTGATGCTGCGCCAGATCGCGACAGCTTTTATGCCACTGACGATAGCGCTCTGCCATGAGCTGAGTAAGCGCATACTCACCGGTATAGCCATCAAGCAGCGTTTTCTGGTGTTCGGGTTTAGTCAGTAACTGGTGGGCATGTTGGCCGTGGATCTGGATTAGCAGCTGACCGAGCTCACGAAGCTGGGATAAAGGGACTGCCGTACCGTTAATAAACCCGCGAGAACGGCCGTCTGCGCTGATGACGCGACGAAGTAAACACTCACGCCCGCTTTCAAGCTGGTTCTGTTCCAGCCAGCGCTGCGCGGCAGGCGTGTCCTTCAGGGAGAAACGGGCGCACAAATCAGCCCGGCTGGCGCCTCTGCGCACCATGTCGGCTTCCGCCCGACCACCGAGGCACAGCCCCAGCGCGTCGATAGCGATCGATTTACCGGCGCCGGTCTCGCCGGTAATGGCGGTCATCCCGCTGTGAAAATCGATTTCCAGCTCACGAACGATAGCAAAATGACTGATAGTGAGTTGTGCCAACATAGCTGCCTTCCTGTATGAAAAACCATTACTGTGTTTTCGTACAGTATAGTATGGTTTTTTATCCAGTAAAGGGGCTGGCTATAAAATCAGAACAATTTTTTCGACCAGCCAAGCTTGGTGCTTAATGTATTGAAATAGCTGTAATCTTTTGGATGAATGAGATTGAGGTGATAGTCACAGCGGCGGATCAGCACATCTTCACCATCCTGAATCGGCAGCGCTATCTGGCTGTCGCAGCTAATCTCGAGGTCGCTACAGCGTTGAGAAAAGCGCAGGCGAATCGTGCTGTCACCGTTGATCACCAGCGGGCGTGCCGACAGCGTATGCGGGAACATGGGGACCAGAGTGATCGCATCCAGCGAAGGCGTGAGGATCGGCCCGCCGGCGGAGAGGGAATAAGCCGTGGAGCCGGTTGGCGTGGAGATAATCAGGCCATCGGAGCGCTGAGAGAAAGCAAACACCTCATCAATGTAGACTTCAAACTCGATCATATGCGCCACTTTGCCAGGGTGCAGGACGACTTCGTTAATCGCCGTGCTGATGCGCTTCTGGCAATCCTGCTGACATACCTGCGCTTCCAGCAGGAAGCGTTTTTCGGCGATATAGTGGCCTTCGAGGACATCGGCGAGCTGCTGTAGCGCGTTATCCGGGTCGAGGTCGGTCAGAAAACCGAGGTTACCGCGGTTAATCCCAATAACGTTAATGTCGTAGCGGGCCAGCGTCCGCGCTGCGCCGAGCATATTGCCATCACCGCCCACCACGACGGCCAGGTCTGCCTGCTGGCCGATTTCCGCCAGCGTCCCGGTCTTCACATTGCTGAGCTGCAGTTCATGAGCAATTTGCTGCTCAACCAGCACTTCATAACCTTTGCCGGACAGCCAGCGCCAGAGCATTTCATGTGTGGTCAGCGCGGTTGGGTGACGAGGGTGTCCCACAATGCCTATACACTTGAAGTGGTTCTTCATGATCTGGATGTCCTTGCGTTAAATGAATAATGACAATCTGGCTGCGTTCCCTTGAAACCAGGAAACTGATCCCCATAATAAGCGAAGTTAGCGAGATGAATGCGAAAAAAACGCGGAGAAATTCATGAGTAGTAAAGAACAGAAAACGCCTGAGGGGCAAGCCCCGGAAGAAATTATCACGGAGCAGCACGACGACGTTGAGGCGGTAGAGCCTGAGGTTTCGGCTGAGCAGGTGGATCCGCGCGATGAAAAAATTGCGAATCTGGAAGCTCAGCTTGCTGAAGCGCAGAAGCGCGAACGTGAAGTATTGCTGCGTGCGAAAGCCGATGAAGATAACCTGCGCCGCCGCACCGAGCTGGATATCGAAAAAGCGCATAAGTTTGCGCTGGAGAAGTTCGTTAACGAGCTGCTGCCGGTCATCGACAGCCTGGATCGCGCGCTGGAAGTCGCTGATAAAGCTAACCCGGATATGGCGCCGATGGTTGAAGGCATCGAACTGACGCTGAAGTCCATGCTCGACGTGGTGCGCAAGTTCGGCGTGGAAGTGATTGGCGATACTAACGTGCCGCTGGATCCGAACGTACATCAGGCCATTGCGATGGTTGAGTCTGAAGACGTTGCGGCAGGTAACGTTCTGGGCGTGATGCAAAAGGGTTATACCCTGAACGGCCGTACTATTCGCGCGGCGATGGTCACCGTGGCGAAAGCGAAGTAAATAAGCGAAACGGCTACCGCGAGGTAGCCGTTTTTCTATTCCCCTCAGCCAGGTCCCAGGGTTGCTATGACTCGGCCACGCTTTCGCGAATGGGTTTTACCGGCATCACTTTCACCCTTTTAATCATATTCTCCTGAACATCAAGAATATCGATATCATACTGTTCGATGCGTACGCGGGTGCCCGGGGCGGGGATCTCTTCAAGTGCTTCCAGGATAATACCGTTAATGGTTCGCGCTTCATCTTCCGGCAGATGCCAGTTAAAAGCCTTGTTGATTTCACGTACGTTGGCGGTACCGTCGATAATCACTGAACCGTCGTTAAGCGGCGTCACCTCTTCAGCAAGCGTAGGCGACATTGACGTCGTAAAATCGCCAACGATCTCTTCGAGGATATCCTCAACCGTGACCAGACCCTGAATGTCTCCATATTCATCAACAACCAGGCCCACTTTCTTCTTATTGCGCTGGAATTTCACCAGTTGCGTACTGAGCGGCGTACCTTCCGGCACGAAGTAAATTTCATCGGCGGCGCGCAGCATGACTTCTTTCGTGAACTCTTTTTTCTCCGTCATCAGGCGATAAGCTTCGCGAACCCGCAGCATGCTGATGGCATCGTCCAGCGTGTCGCGGTACAGCACAATGCGTCCGTGCGGAGAGTGGGTCAGCTGGCGGACAATGGATTTCCAGTCATCGTTAATATTGATACCGACAATATCGTTGCGCGGGACCATGATGTCGTCAACGCTGACTTTCTCGAGGTCAAGAACGGAGAGCAGCATGTCCTGATTGCGGCGGGAGATTTGCGAGCGTGATTCATTAACGATAGTACGCAGTTCATCCTTGCTTAAGGCCCCGCTCACGACGATATCGGTTTTTATACCCATCATGCGCATCAGAATGCGGGTAATGGTGTTGAGCAACCACACCAGCGGCATCATCAGGATTTGCAGCGGCGCGAGCAGCAGGCTGCTGGGATAGGCGACCTTTTCCGGATAGAGCGCGGCAATGGTTTTTGGCAGCACTTCGGCAAACACCAGCACCACAAACGTCAGGACGCCGGTGGCAATGGCGACGCCGGCATCCCCATACAGGCGCATACCGACAATGGTGCCCAGCGCCGAGGCAAGAATGTTGACGAGGTTATTGCCAATGAGGACCAGACTAATGAGACGGTCAGGTTTGCGCAGCAGCTTTTCGACACGTTTTGCCTGACGATTGCCCTGCTTGGCCATATGACGCAGGCGATAGCGGTTCAGCGTCATCATGCCGGTTTCAGAACCGGAGAAATAGGCGGAGATGACCACCATGACGATCAGCGTCACGATCAGCGTGGTGGTGGAGATATGTTCCACTTGGGATTCCTTAAAGACTTAGCTCATGAACTGTTGCAATACGCGGCTACCAAAGTAGGCCAGCGTCAGCAGCCCCGCGCCAGTCACGTTAAACCAGACGACCCGGCGTCCGCGCCACCCTTCATGATAGTGGCCCCAAAGCAGGACGATATAAACGAACCACGCAACGATAGACAGCACTGCTTTATCAATGTTTTCCGCACTAAACAGGTTGTGCATGTAAAACAGCCCGGTACACAGCGTCAGGGTTAACAGAACCACGCCTATCTGGGTGATATGAAACATTTTACGTTCAATGCTCATCAGCGGCGGCATTTCGCTACTGAAGGTCAACTTTTTATTCTTCAGCTGATAGTCAATCCACGCCAGCTGCAGCGCGTAAAGCGCAGCGATAATCAGCGTAGCATAAGAGAAGAGCGACAGGCCGATATGGACCAGCATCCCCGGCGTGGTTTCCAGATGCGTGATGTACTCGTTCGGCATAAAGGTAGCGAACGCGAGGTTGATTAAGGCGAAGGTGTAGACAATGGGTAGCAATAGCCAGCCGCGATTACGCGAGGCGACGATGGTCATCACCGTACAGATCATCAGGCTGACCAGCGATCCCACGTTTAATAGACTGAGATTTTGCCCGCTTTCGCCGCCGGGAAAAATGCGTGACTCCAGCGCGAAGGCGTGACAAATCAACGCAATAGTTGCGGAAAGAATCGCCATCCGCCGCCAGCTGCTGTTTTTTTGCAGCAGGCCAGGGACGATCAGCGCGAGGCTGATGGAGTAGGCGACAAGGGCGAGTAGAGCAAAAACAGGCATAGGGGTGTCGACTGTTGACTAAATAGTAAAGAGAAGCAGTATAGCGTCACGCGACTCTGGCTCCAACCGTTGCAGCACATTCGCGTTTATGTCGTGTTATACTGCGCCCA